>Ga0315543_1001461_pt1 | contig 25447 bp, 17 predicted proteins | sample SalMarSW160210MG_2_FD_203098 | JGI IMG/M metagenome (GOLD analysis project Ga0315543, IMG submission 203098) | Salt marsh sediment microbial communities from the Plum Island Ecosystem LTER, Massachusetts, United States - Salt Marsh Sediment SW1601-210 ... | reverse complement strand
GCTTGCAGCTGACGATTTCATCGAGACCAAGAAGATGTTACTGTTGAAGTAGGACAATATCAACTAGTTTGACCGGGTCGCTGGCTGCTCTAACCTGTCAATTGCCAGCAAGTTATCAATTTTGACAAGCAAGTCCGTGGAGTCAGAAGGGTTTAATAGTAAGTTGCAACTGTATATATAATATTTACTTGCGGTGATTCACCGCTTTCTCCTCCAAAGAGTGGATCATTCCTCCTGGCAGGAAATCGGATCCAGGCGTAGCAGGGACTGTTTAACTCGTTGTATAAACATAGGTTACATCTTTATTGTTGACTTTTAAGGGAATGTGAGGTATAATTATAGTCTTATGGACATTATTAAACCGTGCAACTTATTGAAATACAAGGCGTTATATGTTAGGTATCATCGGCAATAAGTTCTCAATAGGTAGGGAAACCTATCATCCCTTCTCGGCGGAACTTCACTATTTCAGGATCGAGAAACGGTACTGGTCAATTTGTTTTGAGAGAATCAAGCGGGCCGGGTTCAAAATCATTGCGACCGCGGTACCATGGAATGTTCATCAAGATGAAAACAAGTATATTGACTTCTCCGGCTTTAGCGATCCTAAAAAGGATCTCGTTGTCTATCTTGAGTTGGCTAGAGAGTTTGGATTCAAGGTGATTCTACGCCCCGGTCCCTGGGTAGCGGGGCAACTCGAATACGGTGGGCTGCCGAAATCATTGTACCATGACCTAAAGATATTTGCCCGGGACGCTTCCGGACAGGAGAGAAGGCTGGCTGACGACTACGGGGTGAAAAGCGGTTATTTACCCAGTTACATGCACCGGAATTTTCAGTTTCATCTCAAGAACTATTTCAAGGCCTTCATCAAGATAACCAAGAACTACGTTCATCCCCGGGGGCCAGTTTTTATGGTGGAACTGGACTATGAAACCTCGTTTGGATGCCTTTTAGATCCGGACAGCGCCGACTACAACCCGGATGTATTAGCGCAGTATTATCCTTCGTTTTTGCAAGAGATTTACGGCGATGTCAAAAAACTTAATGCTCAATACAAGGAAAATCATGCTGGTTTTGACGACGTCGAACCACCTCGCAAGTTCAGGGAATTGGAATTCACAAATTACCCCAAGGTGATCGACTGGTTCAAATTCCGACAGTTCATCCTGAACACTTATCTTGAGACGATGGAAGATGTTTTTACGTCTTACACTGTAGAGCCTCTCATTTTCCGTTCTTTGTATTTCCGGCCGGGCGATTTGCTGCCGGCATTCAATTTAGTACCTGAGGACAGGTCGCCTTTTTTGGGCACCAATGTCTTTCCGGACGGGAGCTATTTTGACATGTCTGTCAAGGCCCGGTTCTTAAAATCCGAGTATGGGTTTGCCTTTGCTACTTCTTTCATATCAGGAGCCGCGGCAGCCAACCCGGAAAGAGAAGAGAATGTTGCTCCAATCAGAAACAATACCCGTCGTTTTTATCTCGCTGCCGGTTTGTCGGCTGGTTTCAAGGGAGTGAATCACTATATGTTTGTGGACCGTGACCACTGGTATGGTGCTCCGCTTCATAATGACGGGACCGTTTCCGACGGGTACGAAATTATTAAAAGGTTCAACTTGGCAGTTTCCTCAGTCGGTCTGGAAGAAATGGAATCGACAGCCGATATTGCGGTGGTGGCCAACCGCTTGTATTCCTGGTTGCGCCTGACTTCCGGTAAAAAGGTCTTCACCTACGTTGAAAGACTCCTCGATGAATCCATGGGAGGTTTTTGCCGTGACTTGATGCGCCTGAAACTCAATTTTGGCGTGCGGGAGAATCGAGATTACGATTCACTGAAACAGTACAAGCTGCTGTTTATCCCTTCGACCGAGGTCATGGCCGAAGGTGACCAGGAAGCCATCATAGCACTCGTAAAGGCGGGGGTGACGGTTATTGTGTGTGGGCTGATGCCGAAGTACAACGAGAACTTTAGAGATTGTCAGATCCTGGCCAATCATTTTCGGATTAAGACAACCGTTGACTATCGTATCGGCACCGTCACTCACAAATGGGGAGAATTCCCAACCCACATCTATGGTTCCATCCGTACTACGGATGACTCAAAAGTCCGAAAAATTGCTAAGTCCGGTGCCAAACTGGTTGGAGTCTCATCATCCCGGTTCAAGGGCAACCTGTACTTCTTTGCCTTTGATATTGCTTCGGGCGGGAATCATAAGAAACTTTCCTTTGTCGAAACGGTTCTCTCGACGGAGAAAATCACATCATACCTCTACTGCAGTGACCCCTCGGTAGATATTTCTTTCCAATTAGGAGAGAAAAAGGGTCTGTTGTTTGTTGTGGCACCGCCACCCGGAGAGTTGTCCGATGGCTTTGAGTCAACTCAAAAAGAGATTATAATCAAAGCCAATCTTAAAAAAGCGGGGTTCAAAGCTCCAAAGTTGAAACTGACTGACTTGTTCGGCGGCGAGGAAGACAAGCCGCTCAAGATCACCGCTAAGGAACTGGAAGAAGGTATTGCGCTCAACATCAGGGTGCCGGACGGGATCATTTTCCTGGTGGAGAGACGGTAGTAACTGATTCGATGCTATGAACCGAGAGAGAAATGGCCAGCTTCTCAAACCCGGGTATCGCCTGATTCTCCAGGCGATCTTTTTTATCAATGTGCTTGTCGGATGTTCCGGTGTGGAAGTTGCTCACTATTACGAGCATGGAGCGCTGGCAACGGCTGCCCCTATCGCAACAGAAGTTGGGCTGGATGTTTTTCAGAAGGGTGGCAATGCCTTTGACGTAGCTGTGGCGGTGGGTTTCACTCTTGCAGTCGTACATCCAGAGGCCGGAAACCTTGGAGGAGGGGGCTTTGCGCTCATCCGAGACGGCAAGACGGGCAACATTATGGCGCTGGATTTCAGGGAAACAGCGCCTCGGGCAGCCTTTGAAACCATGTACCTGGATAATAAAGGGGAGGTCATACCGGACCTTTCTACCTTTGGCGCCCGAGCCTGTGGCGTTCCGGGAACTGTTGCAGGGCTATACGATCTGTGGAACATGTATGGCTCGAAGCCGTGGGACACGTTAGTTGGCATTGCTGCTGAGCTGGCCGATTCCGGTTTTGTTGTCGACAGTTATCTCGCAAAGTCGCTTGAGAAGTACCGAGAAAAACTGAGCGCATTTGATGAAACCGCTAAAATATTTTCCCCCGAAAGGCAAAGCCTGAAAGCCGGTGAGCGATTGTTCCAAAAGGACCTGGCGATGACTCTCTACCTCATTGCCGCTGAGGGGAAGGATGGTTTCTATATGGGGTCAGTTGCCGAGAAGATTGTCGCATGCATGCATAAGCATGGGGGGCAGATAAGTGAATCTGATCTGTCATCCTATAAGCCAGTATGGCGCCGCCCCATTCATTTCTCATTTGATTCTCTTGATATTTACGCTATGCCGTCGCCCAGCTCGGGTGGAATTGTCATGGGACAGATACTCAAACTGCTGGAACCATACGATTTCTCCACATTCACGCCAATGTCTCCGGAGTATATTCACCTCTTCTGCGAGGCTGCCAGATTGGCCTTTGCGGATCGCTCTGCTCACATTGGAGATCCTGATTTTTACAATATCCCCGCGGGCCTGCTTGACAGCACCTACCTTGATCGGCGACGGAACTTAATCAATGAAAAACATGCCACCTCGTCAGAACTTATCACCCCGGGAGCGCCTCCAAGTGAAGAGTCGCCGCAGACGACCCATTTCTCAATCTGCGACAACGAGGGGAATATGGTGGCTATTACGTACACGCTGAACACGGCGTATGGATGCAAGTTAGTTGTCGATGGCGCCGGTTTCCTGTTGAACAACGAGATGGACGACTTCTCTATCAAGCCGGGACATCCCAATACTTATGGCCTTATTGGTGGCGAGGCTAACAAGATTGAACCCGGCAAGAGAATGCTGTCATCGATGTCCCCCACACTTGTGCTCAAGCGTGAGAAATTGAAGGTTATCGAGATTGGGACCGACCGGGCGCCCAGCAGCACTCTCTGGGAGGAGAAACCGTATCTAATCCTAGGTGCTCCCGGCGGCTCACGAATAATTACCGTAGTGGCCCAGGCGATCATAAACTTTACACGTTTTGACTTGAGCTTGGCCAGAACGGTCGAACAGCCGCGATTTCACCATCAGTGGTTACCGGATAAGATCTATCTGGAGCGAGGGGAATTTGACATCAATATCAAGCAGGAGCTGATCAGATATGGACACAATATAGAAGAATGCGAGCCTTACAGCGACCTGCAGGCGATTTATATAGATGGAAGGGGGTTGATGACAGGAGCTTCGGATCCCAGGAAGAGGGGGGCGTGGGCAGGATATTAATAGTATTGTCTATTGCTCTGAACTTCCTCCGGAGACGTCACTGCTTATGGACCGGTTCAAACCGGGCCGGCAACTTTTAATCCCTAGCACAATCCCTCCTGCTCCCGCTATGCTGACCAGCAGGTAGATCAAAAAGCCTGCATAGGGCACGGAAAAAAGCAGGGTCAGCACTATCAATCCTACCAATAGCTGGGTCTTTCTCATTACAACAACGTCTGCCTTGAACACTCTCAAAAGAAGATACCCGACCAGGAAAGCGAACAGGATTTTGCCTGAATAAAGGATTATCCCTCCGGAGACAGTCATGAAAGCGGTGATAGGTACCATCAGCATTGACAGTACCAGTACGAGAGCCCCCAGGAGCGCCAGCTTACCCGATATCAGAGCCAATCCAACAAGAAGAAAGACGACCGAAACAACCAAAATCAGCACCGCTGCTACCAGGATGAAAAGTGATAAAAACCCGGTTGCAATGGAAACGGGAAAACGCGTTTGCAGTTGGTGGAACGATTCCTCGGCGTAACGCCTGAAGAGATAAACAACGATTATTCCAAACAGGAAAGCCGCCAGGACTTTGGCAAGTTTGAGCGTCACTGTTCTAAGGCCGGCACCGCCCCTGTCTTCCTCAGGTTCCTGCTCCGGCTGTTTCCATTGGGTTTGTCCGAGAATCTTCACTCCGGCAGCGGTATCAATTGCGACTTCATTCTTACACGTGTAGGTTAGATTTCCCCTGATGACAGCCGGCGGAGATATGGTAATCTCTTTACCAACAAGATTGACGTTTCCTCCAATGTCTCCGGAGATGAAAATCCTATCGCTGTTAACTTCTACATTTCGTTTTACCACACCATCCACATGTACAGAATACCCTGCAATACTTACATCCCGTTCGATCACGGCTCCTTCATCGATATGAGAGTCATAGGCAAAAAGCATCACAGATCGGCCAACTTTGCCGTCGATGATAACGGTATTGGCAAAAGCCCGGAGGGAATTGCCGACAGTTCCGGTATGGTGCAGCTTATAGGCAAAAACATTTTCCGATTCGGTCACCTCACCGTTCGAGTAAAATTCGTACGCTCCAACTGCCAAATCACCGTCTATACGGCCATCAACAGTGACATTCGAGCCAAAAATATAGAGGTCGTCTTCTATATGATGCAGGTTGGAAATATGGATATCACCGCCGCTTTCAACACTTGTGGCTTGAGCGCCAGCAGCAATCAGCAGAGAAGCGGCTATAAGAATTATCATATAATATAAAGAGCAACTATCTCGTGAGAAAGGCATTTCACTCCTCTCTACTTTTAAGCTTACGTAATAATGCACACTCAGTTGCCTAATCTATCTGTTAAAACTGCCAAAAACCACTGAAAAAAGTTGTGTACCATAGCTTATCGGAACCCATGAGAGGAGCAACACTATTAAGCATATAAACGGATCACCTTTGAAGGGAGAAGATCAAATGAAGTGTAATGTAGAGAAAACTGACAAGATAATCAAGGTGATTATGGGCTTGATTGTTATCGCTGCTGGGGTGTTCTTCAAAAGCTGGTGGGGATTGGTTGAATTGCTGTCCATTCTGACTGCCGTAGTCAGCTGGTGCCCGGCCTATGTGCCTATAAATATCTCCTCTTGCACAAGGGGATGAGATCCCATTTATTATTGTCCTAAACAACTCCAAAATATGAGTTGACTGTTTAGGAGACCAAGCTGCAATGAATGTCCTCGTTTACTTCTTGACTGCGCTGGTTTGTTACATTCTTGCTTACCGGTTTTATGCACGTTACGTAGCCCGTTCGATTGGTGAAAGTGCTACTCGCCCTACACCCGCGGTGGAGATCAACGATGGTAAGGATTATGTCCCAACCAGGCCTTCAGTCTTGTTTGCTCACCATTATTCTACAATTGCCGGAGCAGGCCCGATTGTCGGTCCGGCACTGGGTATCCTGTACGGCATAGGTCCGGCCTGGTTGTGGGTTGTGCTGGGGGCAATCTTTTTTGGCGCCGTACATGATTTTGTCGCGCTGTTTGCCTCTATCCGCGAGCGGGGCAGTTCCATGGCTGAAATCGCCCGCAAGTCGCTGGGGCCGACCGGATTTCTACTCTTTATTATCTTCACCATTATTTTAATCGTTTTAGTTACCTCCGCTTTCCTCTCCCTTACCGCTGTGTCGTTGACGTCATTGTGGCCACTGGAAAGGTTGGGACTCGGTCCCGGTCAGACACTGCTGGGAACAAAGATAGTCGACGGTCAGCAATGCGGAGTCGTCGGTGGCATCGCTTCCACCTCAGTGATCGTGATCACGCTATTAGCGCCATTTCTCGGTTATCTGGTAACCAGGAAGAACTTGAAAACCTGGCTGGCCTACTTGATTGCCCTCGTGGTCGGCGCTTTCTCCATCTACTTTGGTTTTCATCACCCGGTGACGCTGTCTCCATCATGGTGGATGGTAGTCATCGCTGTTTATACTTTCTTTGCCTGCGGTTTGCCGGTCTGGATCATCCTGCAGCCACGAGATTTTGTCAACGTGCAGATTCTTTATTTTGGTATGGCAGCCATGATTGCCGGCATTGTTGTGGCAGGTTTTCATGGCTTGGCTGTGACCGCACCGCTGTCTAATATTGCTGTCGGGACGCAAAAAATGGGGCCGGTGTGGCCATTTTTGTTTATTACCATTGCCTGCGGTGCGATTTCCGGCTTTCATGCCCTGGTCGCTGGAGGTACCTCGTCAAAGCAACTAGCGCGAGAGACCCAGGCTAAAACGGTCGGCTACGGCGGCATGCTGCTGGAAAGCGTGCTGGCGGTTCTCGTTCTGATTTCTATCGGTTCCTCTTTGAACTTCAAAGAGTACATGGCTATTACCTGGCCACAAGTCGGCGGTGGCAACCCGATTTTAGCCTTTGCATTGTCAATGGGGCATCTGCTTAACGGATCTCTCGGGATACCGGTAGCCATTGCCACCGTCTTTGGTATTCTGACGGTCGAAGGGTTTTTGATCACAACCCTGGATTCTGCCGTAAGGCTGAATCGGTATCTTTTTGAAGAATTGTGGAAGGTTGTTTTCGCTCATCCTCCCAAGCTCATGATGAGATTCTGGTTTAACTCCGGACTTTCTGTCTTGCTTATGCTTTTGATCGCCATGACCAACGGCTACAAGCTAATCTGGCCTCTGTTTGGGTCAACCAATCAGCTTCTGGCTGCGCTGACTCTGATTGCAGTCAGCGCTTGGCTTCATAGAGCTGGCAAGCCGAACTGGTTTACTATTATCCCCGCCATGGCGATGATTGTCACGACCATTGCTTCACTAGTGTACTCTCTGTTCGTCAAGTATATTCCCGACAAAAACATTCTGCTGGCGACGACCGATGTTCTTTTGCTATTACTTGCCCTGGGGGTTTTGGCCCTATCAGCTCGAAAGTTTTTGCATCCCAAATTGAAACTGAGCGCCTCCTGACATCCTGACTGGGAGCCGAAAGAGGCGGTGATGCCATTACGAGGATCAATCTTCGTGGCGAAATAATCCCTAACTCATTGACTTGCATAGGAATGAGTTTGTTTCACCCCGCTAGCGGTGACGCCAGTGGCTCTCTTAGCTTCCCGCTAAGTCTTCTTGTTTCATAAACAGACCTGCATAATAGCCGATATACTGCCTATAAACCGGTTAACTGTTTATGAAGCTTTTTCTGGATAGAAATAAGACTTTACTCCCTCGCGTTGACAGCATCTACCTGTTGACCCGGATATTGACACTCATTGGTATAGGGTGGTTTACCTTTGCTGGAGATTATTCTCCACAGGACTCTTATCTGTTCTATTTGGTCTTGTGTACATTCTTGGCGCACCTCGCTGTTTTCTATGCCGCAACCCAGGGAAGATTCGATATTAAGCTGGCCTACCTGTCAGCCATCATCTATGATATTATCCTTGCACCCATACTTATACTCTATACCGGAGGGCTGCATTCTCCTTTTTACCTGTTGTTATTTCTTACAATTGCAGTGGCTGCTTATGTTCTGAGATTCTGGTACTCACTGACGGTTACGGTCATTATTTCGCTTTGCTATTTAGGAACAATATACTCGGATTTGACGCTGGCGAACGGGTTTGACGTTGCAATGCGCTGTGGCTTTCTGCTGGTCTTTTACCTAGCGCTTTCTTACGCCTCCGACTATCTGCGACGCTCCGAAAAACGTCTTCTCAAGCTGTTTGACACCTTGAACAAGCGAACCTCGGAGCTGGAAAAATCACAAGCCCAGGTTGAAATGATTTATGAGAACTCGCGAATTCTGGCTTCAATCCTTGATACCGAGGGCGTTGTCAAGGAAGTGATGCGAATAATGGGCGGTATCCTGCAATATCCATATTGTGCCATGATTCTCAAAGACAAGTGGAGGAACCTTTATTACCGGACCCGCTCGATGACCGGCCGGACCAATTTCCATCCCAAAGCCATTGATATTCACAAGATGGAACTGGTTCGCAGAGTATGTGATATGGACGAGGCGGTTCGCATCAAGGACATTGTCAACCGTGACGATTATCAGCCTCTGAGCAAAAAAGCCCGGTCGGTTTTACTTGTCCCCATGACATCACATGGGCAGAGTATCGGTGTTCTGGCGGCGGAATCGAATAATGTCGACCAGTTCACCGAACGAGACGTGCAGATGTTGTCTATTGTTGCCCGCTCGGCTGCACTGGCCCTGGAAAACGCTGAATTGCATAAGAAAACGGAAGGGCTTACCATCATCGACGAATTGACTGGGGCACACAACTATCGTTACTTCATCCAGAAGCTCCAGGAGGAAAAGCGGCGTGCTCTTCGGTATAATTTGCCCCTCTCGTTGATTATGGTGGACATCGACTGGTTTAAGAAGTTGAACGACACCCACGGTCACGAGGTTGGCAATATCGTTCTGAAGCAACTATCGCGCATCATCATAAGCTGCGTTCGCGATGTGGACATGTTTGCACGATACGGAGGGGAGGAATTTGTGGTTATCTTACCGCAGACCCCTCAGCGCGAGGCTACCGTTATTGGGGAACGAATCCGTGAACGGGTTGAAGGCACCGTCTTCAATTCTGAAAACGGCATCAAGCTTAGGATTACCGTTTCGGTTGGAGTAAGTTCGTTTCCTGAGAATGGTAAGTCCCAGGAAGATATCGTGTCGGTAACGGATCAGGCACTTTACCGAGCGAAAGGCGAAGGAAGGAATCATGTATGTGTTATATAAAGAACTACACTGAGAGGTAGTGGTTACAAACCTATAGCAAGGACGAGAGTATGTTTGAAATTATAAAGCTGATCGGCCAGTTATTCATAGTCGGGTTCCGAGGAGAAACGCCATCCAATGATTTTCTTGATTTCCTCGAAGAGCGACAAATCGGAGGTGTTATTCTGTTTGAGGACAACTGCTTGACTCATCAAAAGGCGAAAGAAAATATCCAGAGAATAAGATCGCTGTATGGTACAACTGCGCCCTTTGTTGCCATTGACCAGGAAGGGGGACGAATCTGTCGTCTCAAGGGAGCTCCTGCAGAATTCCGGGCTGCTTATGTGTACGGACGAAACGGCGAGATTGAGCATTTCAAGGAAGACTACACTCGTGCGGCAGTATTCATGGAATCGCTCGGCATCAACTTGAACCTTGCCCCCGTATGCGACATTTTCCTCAACCCAGAGAACCAGTGCCTGACAGATCGATGCTTTGGTAAATCAGCCGAGTTGGTGGCGCCGTTTGTTGAGCAAACCGTAAGAATATCCAAAAGCAGCGGGCTTCTCAGTTGTCTGAAACACTTCCCCGGCCTCGGGGCCGCTTCGATAGACCCACACCGCGAGACAGCAATGGTAGAGTACGACCTGCTGTTGTGGGAACAGAGGGAGAAGGTACCCTTTGCTGCCGGCGTTCAAAGTGGAGCTGATATTATCATGACGACCCATATTCGAGTGCCGAATATTGATGTACAAATTGCCACCGGATCGCGCAAGATTGTGTCCATCATGATAAGGCAGAGCCTTTCCTTTGATGGGCCGGTCATCACTGACGATTTGACGATGTCTGGAGCATCCCCCCTGGGCCACATCGGGCAGCGCGCGGTGGCGGCATTCAATGCGGGACATGACATACTGTTGTTCGGACAGGACTTAGAGGCAGCCGACGAGGCATACAATTATTTTCTCAAAGCCGTGCAACGAGGAGAAATATCTCAGCGCCGAATGGAGCTTTCGCTGGAGCGGATTGCGGGTACCAAATTCAAACTGGACAGCCACGCGCTTCGTTGATTGTATTGGGCTATGTCTCTGACAAGAACTCTAAACAGAAAAACCTTGACTCTACTGGGCCTCAACTCCGGCACATCAGCCGACGGTCTTGATATGGCGGCCATACGGGTTTCCCGAACCAAGATAGGTCCTGCGGTCAAATTTCTCACAAGCTCCGGCAAACCGTACCCAGTCGAGCTGCAGGAACTGATACTCAAAGTGGCTGATTCCAACAAGATTGACTTGAAAACTGTGATACATCTCGATAACCTTCTGGGTCAGTTTTTTGGTCGTACCGCCGCAACATACATCAGGAAACTGGCCAAGCTCAACATACAAGTGGACGTGGTGGCTTCTCACGGGCAGACTGTTCGCCACCTTCCGGATAAAGAGCGATACGGCAGATTCTCAGTAAGCGGTACGCTGCAACTCGGATCACTTGACAGCATAGCCGCTATTACTGGAAGAACGGTGGTAGGTGATTTCCGGCAGGCAGATATTGCCGGTGGTGGCGAGGGAGCGCCGATAACAACCGGTGCTATGCAAAGACTCTTTTCTACGCCCAATGAGCCAAGATTAATTGTCAACATTGGCGGCATGGCAAACTACTTCTATTTTCCGGTCAACAGTTCGAAGCTCAAGGCGAGCGCCGCTGATTGCGGACCCGGAAACAGCCTCAGCGATATTTTCTCTCAGCGATTGTTTGGTGAGAAGTTTGATAGGAACGGTGCGAAAGCATCAAAAGGAGTGATCTCGCAGAGATTGTTGAGGCAGTTGTTGGCCGCTCCGTACTTCTCCGGTAGAACCGTCTCAACCGGCAGAGAAACTTTTGGTGCTAAGATGGTGCAGAGGATGATAGACTTCGGCGGGCAGTATGGCATGGCCGGTGAGGACCTCCTGGCCACGGCCATGGAGTTTACCGCTACCGCCATAACCGGCAAGGTTCAACCCCTGGTACGCCGAGATAAAAGCCTCTCAAAATTGTATTTGACCGGAGGCGGCAGGAAGAACATTTTCTTAGTGAACAGACTTCGCAGTCGACTATGTGAAATGGAGGTTCAACGGGGCGATGTGCTGGGAATCGATGCTGATTTCATCGAAGCTGCGGCATACGCGGTTATGGGTGAAGCATGTCTGCGTTCTGAACCTTTGGGCGTACTAAGAAAAAACAGGAGTGGCCTCGACTCCTCTATTCTGGGAAGAATTGTACAACCGCCGGTGCGTTCGAGAATATGAGTGACAAAGAAAGTGAAATATCGAAGTTGAAATTCATTACCAGGCTTGCCGCTCGTCTTGGCACCGGCCTGTGCCTTATGGTTCTGGTTTGGAGCTGTGCCAGGATACCCAGCTTGAAGGAAGAAACCGCCGGTACCTTTATCAGAACTCCCTTTGTGCGAGTCCTCCTTCAAGAGAATTCCGACCGGGCTGTTCTTTCAGCCGACGGAGCTTTTGCTATCGAATGCCTCACCAGCGGAGAGCAGACTGTCTACTATTCCACGCGACCCGTGCAGGTAAAAACCCAAGGCTTGAGGCTTGCTGTTGAAAATCAAGACGGGACTATCATTCAACAGCAGGTTGATGAGGTCAATATTATCCCTCGCGGTCGGGGTAAATGGACTTCCATTGACGACAAAAGATTTCGGGGAATTTTGAAAATACTCCCCTTCGGACATATTGCTCGCATAATTAATATCATTTATATAGAAGATTACCTGCGGGGGGTGGTTCCACCTGAGATTGGAAAGCGAACTGAAAATGAAATTGAGGCCGTCAAAGCCCAGGCAGTAGCTGCTCGAACCTATGCCATGTCCCACCTTCGGCAGTACGAGGGGGAACCGTACGACATGAAAGCAAGCATCATCGACCAGGTATATGAAGGGAGTGGGGTGGAAAACGGATTGATCAATCAGGCAATAGATGCCACCGTCGGGGATGTTATTACTTACCATGACCAACTTGTTGAAGCCTACTACCATTCGACTTGCGGCGGTATGACGGATAATATTTCCAATGTGTGGGATCGAAAAGAGATCCCTTACTTGAAGGCAGTGGACGACGGTGAGGCTTGTTCGTGGTCTAAGTACTTCCGGTGGAAAGAAGTATTCACAGAAGCGCAGTTGAGAGGTCGGATTGAGCAGTACCTGGCCAGCGATCGCGGTCGTGATTTAAGAATCGGCAGTATACGGGATGTGAAAGTTGCTGAAAAAACACCTGGCGGCAGAGTAGCTCTGTTGCTGATTTACACCGACACTGACGTTTACAAGTTCCGGAAGGACCGCATTCGCTGGGTTATCGGGCGGACATCTAATCCGGATTTGATATTGCCTTCCGATCGTTTTGATGCCATCATTAATCGTGATAGTCAAGGGAATATCGAAACGGTCACTCTCAATGGGAGAGGCTACGGCCACGGTATAGGGATGTGCCAGTGTGGGGCTATTGGCTTATCGCGGACGGGCTGGTCCTTCGATAAGATTCTCAAACACTATTACACTGGTGTTGAAATAAGGAAGTTGTATTGATGTGGGTCCATATCATGAGGACGAGGCAGATGTGGACATCTGCCGTCCACGAGAAGTTTCACCCGTTGGCTTTTGAGTGATTTCATTATGCTTCGCTGCCTCGTGATACTCGCAGCAATGACCCTGTCGGTCGCCGCCAACGCCCACGACAATAAGTATGCTCTTGGTCTTAAGGGCGTTGGAGCGGTTCTCTCAGGAGGAGACTCGGCCAAGTTCACCTTCCAGAAAGGATATGGCGCTGTTTTTTCGTATCGGTTTTACGATCGATGGCTGTTTGATTTTGATCTCAGTACCTACAAGCTGTACAATGATACCACTGCCGGTTCCAGCTTTGCGTTTGGCGGAGGCGACGCCGATGCGACCAGACTCTGGAGGGCCACCAGGATCGGTGTGCAGGCCAGTCGCTACCTGTTTTCGCCGAAAAACCCGGTGAACATGACTGTTGGCGTCGGCGGTGGGCTGATGATCTGGAAGTTCGTCGACCCGCATAGCGACACCACCTTAAAGGTTCGAGGAGCGTTGAACGAGACGGTTGATTTTTCAGCCTCAGAGATATTCGTGACTGCTGCCGGGGGTATTGAGTTGGCGCTTTTGCGCAGTTTGTCTCTAAAATGGGACCTCCGTACCGATTACCTCACGGCAGTCGGCGCTGAGTTTCAAGCTGATGTCAACTCATCTCGTCCCCGCTGGCTGATGGGGTCTTCGGTTTCAATCAGCTTCTCGTTTGGGCAGGTCGATTTTGGGAAAAGATGGAAATCTGAAAAGGCCTGGGCAACGACAACAAGAGAAGTCAAAAAACCTGTAGATGAAACGCGTGACAGTGACGGTGATGGCGTGCCGGACCACAGTGACCGATGCCTTGCTACTTGGCGGGGAGCGATTGTTGACAGTTTGGGTTGTCCTGTTGACTCGGACGGGGACGGGGTCAGTGACGGACGAGACGATTGCCCGCATACTGACCGTCAGGCGTGTGGGAAGGTCGACATATTCGGTTGCCCGGTCGATTCAGATTTTGACGGTCTTCCCGATTACCTTGATGCCTGCCCGTTCAATAAGATTGGGGCGAAGGTTGATGCCTCCGGCTGCCCTGTTGATTCCGACGCCGACGGTGTACCCGATGGCCTTGATGACTGCCCAAACACACTGTACGGAGTTGATGTTGACCGTTATGGATGCATTGACTTGTACATGTTTTCCAAGCCGATAGTGCTGAATATTGACTATGTTTCAGGTTCTTTCGAGGTTGATCCGATTAGTCATAAGAAGATAAAAGAGCTGGCGCGGATATTGAATTTTGTCCCTGACATCAAACTCGAAATAAACGGCTATACTGATAACATAGGAAAGCCTCGTGCCAACAAATCTCTGTCTGAAAAGCGAGCCCGGCGCGTGCGTGATTTCCTCGTAGTGCTGGATGTTGCCGCGGACCGCATCAAGGTTTTTGGACGCGGGGAAAGCAACTTTGTGGCTTCTAATGAGACGGCGGAAGGAAGAGCTAAGAACCGAAGGGTTGAGATTTCCTTTTACCGTTAGCTTGAGAATGTGACGTGACTCCATATTCCGACTACCTCTTGCATGACTTTGAAGAACGGCGGCAAGACCGCTATGCCGTCGTTGTGTTCTTACCTCGACATTTGGATGAGATGATCGTTCCGCTAAGGGAGAAGTACGATCCGATCTACAACTTGGTTGCCTCTCATATTACGCTGGTTTTTCCTTTTGAATCAACGATGCCGCTTGATGAATTGACAGGAATAATAAAAGCGGAAACTGAAAGGCAACCATCATTATTAATTGAGCTGAATTCAATTGGTGATTTTTACCCACGTTTCCCTGTAATTTATTGGTATGTTAAAGAGAACGCTCATCTCACCAGGTTGTATTTCCGTTTGTATTCCCGCCTCGGCTTACCCGTACCACACAAGCATTTCCTGCCACACGTCACTGTTGCGCGTGAGATTTCCAATCACCGGGTCATGCTGGTAAAGGAAAAAATCGTTTCATACCTGCCGAGTGAGAAATTCTTTGCCCAGAAGGTCGATTTAATCACATCCTTGAGTGGCAACCGGTGGGTGTCAGTTAGGACCTTTCCTTTGAATGGTCTTGAGCGTTCTTCTGCTCTGTAGCAAATGATATGCGGCCCGAAGGCTGTTTCATAGGAAAGCATCGTTTCTGTAATTTTTTGGAGGTGGCATCAGTCGGTTTGGCCGCTTTTTTGGTACTTTTTATGTCAGGCTTCATCATGTGAACAAGCAGCTTCCCTTTGAAAAGACGAATTCTTTGTCGAGGGCTTTTTCAAATACGTCTCTGGATCAGTGGCTCAGACAGTTATTGCAGCTACTAAAGCCAACACTGGGGAAAACACCGTTATAATTGAAAACTTGCGCATCTCGATATCTCACATAAGCTTATTTGAGTTTTACATGTCTATTCTCCGATTGGACTCGACAATAATAACTGACTCCAATACTACTTATTTTCGCCATAGTCAACCTGAGGCTGGGTGAAAGACAAACAAAAAGTCTTCTCAAGCTAGAAATTGCTTGCCAATTGTTTTGAAAACAAGTAGTATGGCCACAAACAATTATGAATATTCTCATCATTACGCAACATTTCCCTCCGGAAAAAGGAGCCGTCAGGCGCCTTTTTGAGTTTGCTCGCTATTTTGCTCAGCAGGGAGAGCACGTCTCTGTTATGACGGCCATCCCGAACTACCCAGACGGCGTTGTTCCTCAGAAGTACCGGGGGCATTTCTTTTATGTTGAGCAAATAGACGGGGTAGAAGTCTATCGCAGCTACGTTCTCCCCGCTTCTAACCGCTACCCCGGCAGGAGGATGGTCGGGTTCGTTATTTTCTTGGTAACGACGGTAATCAATTCTTTCCGGCTGAAGGGGCGTTATGACTTAGTTCTTGCTTCATCACCGCCCGTTACCTCTCTTGTCATCGGATGGATACTGGCCAAATTAAAACGTACGCGTTTTGTAATCGAAGTCCGTGATCCGCAGCCGGAGTGCAGTGAACAGTTCGGCAACCTGAAGCCATCATTGTTCACCAAGGTCATCAGGGCAGTAGTGCACTTCCTCTACCGTAAGGCTGATCGCGTAGTGGCTGTTTCTGATGGTTTTGCAGAGCAGGTTATAAGTGTTGGTATTCCCGAGTCCAAAGTTGCCACAGTCAAATCAGGCGTCAGCGGGGAATTCTTCAATGCGGAGTCCGATGGGATTCGCAAGAAGTTTGGTTGGGGAGATAAGTTTCTTGTGCTTTATGCGGGTACGCTCGGGTGGGCACACGCCCTTGAATCAGTTATTGAAGCAGCCCGACACTTGGTAGACCAGCCTGATATCGAGTTTGTCTTCGTTGGAGACGGACAGAAAAGAGGAGTGCTGGAGGGCATGGTTCGTGATTACGGGCTGAAGAACGTGTGCTTTATCGGATTGCAGCCTTTAGAATCTATTCCCTATTTGTTGCAGACAGGAGACGTTCTTATTGAGAGTGTTAAAGAGGTGCCGGTAGCGAAGGGAACATTTCCCTGCAAGCTCTATGAATACATGGCCTCTGGGCGGCCAATTGTCTTTGGTTCGCGTGATGGAGAAGCAGTTCGAGAACTGGAGAAAGCGGGGGGCGCATTGTGGTTTCCTACTGACGATCCGCAAAAGCTTGCTGAATTGATTTTGAAGCTGAAGTCGAAGGAGATTGATGGTGAGAAGTTGGGGCGGTCGTACCATCAGCATGTTCTTAAGCATTACCGCCGCGAACTGTGGGCAAATAAATATCTCTCCCTTATAAGAAACCTCTAAACAGCTTCCCCCTCTTCTTTCTTTTATCAAAATTCTTCTCTATATTTCCCAGAGACTCACGTCATGCTGGAGAATAGTAATGCCAATACATCTTGATACAGAACTGCAGAAGCACAAAATATCAATTACCGATCTGCCGAACCTTTTGATCGGTACGGATACCGTTGTGCCAACTCTGAATGGCCATAAACGGTATGTGAATTTTGACAATGCGGCCTCGACCCCGACCTTCCAGCCGATCGCCGATGCCGTTATATCATTTTTGCGCTGGTACTCGAATGTCCACCGGGGAACCGGCTTCAAGTCGCAGCTTTCAAGCTGGGCATTCGAACGCTCGCGCGACATCGTAGCGGAGTTTGTTGGTGCTGATCTCAACAAGCAGGTAGTGATTTTTTCAATGAACGCCACCGAGGCGATCAACAAGCTTTCACGCCGTTTCCCGCTCAAACAGGGCAACATTATTCTGACTACGCTGATGGAACACCACTCTAACGAGCTGCCCTGGCGGCGGGCGGGGAAAGTCGAGCATGTTGGTCTCGACGATGATGGGACGATTTCGAAATACGATTTTCTGTCCAAGCTAGCGGTGTTCGGATCGCGGATTAAACTTGTGGCTATTAGCGGGGCCTCCAACGTCACCGGGTACATTAATGATCTCGACTTTTTTGCCGAAAAAGCCCACGACGTGGGCGCCAAAATCCTTATCGATGCCGCCCAACTGGCCCCTCACCGTCCGATTGACATGAAGCCGCATGACGACAAGCGCCGGATTGATTACTTGGTTTTTTCTGCGCACAAGATGTATGCCCCTTTCGGGGTGGGCATTTTGGTCGGAGACAAGGAAACGTTTGAGCAGGGCGATCCGGAGACGGTCGGTGGCGGCGTGGTGGATATGGTCACCCTTGAGGATGCCTACTGGACCGACCTTCCCGAAAAAGAAGAGGCGGGTACTCCCGATATTGTCGGGGTGGTGGCATTGGGCAAAGCTATTCGACTCTTTCAATCGCTGGGATGGGAGGCAATGATTCAGCATGAGGCGAAACTGACCGCCTACGCCCTGCAGCAGCTCAAGCAGATACCGGAAGTAACCTTGTACGGCGACATTAACCCGGCCAATGCCGCCCAGCGGCTGGGAGTGATCTCGTTCAACTTTGGCGACCTGCCACATGCCCTGGTGGCGGCGATTTTGAGCTACGAGGGAGCTATTGGCGTTCGTGCGGGATGTTTTTGCGCTCAGCCTTATGTGAAATCCATCCTGCGGGTAAGTGACAAAGAGGGTGAGGCCGTCGTGCGGCAGATTCTGGAGCGTGATCGCTCCAACCTCCCCGGCGCTGTGCGCATCTCTTTCGGCCTGTACAACTCTAAGGACGAAATCGACCGCCTGATCGAGATGCTTCACAAAATCGCCTCCGGTGACTACAGCCGTGAGTATGTACTGAACAAGGAGAAGGGGGAGTATGTGCCGAAAGGGTTTCAGGTTGAGTTTGGGGAGTATTTTGGGTTGTAAATACTGGAAAATTTCTCTTGGTCAGAGTAGTTTTAACCTGTTTCCTTTCAAGAGGAACAGAAAGGAAGTTGTAAATTGGCGGATTTCATTAGCAGCTATGGAGTACTAATAGTAGCCGCTATTGCTTTACTTCAACCCTATATATGGGCTTTATGGAAACGATATTTTCGGCAGGGTAGGATCGATACCCATGAGACCGGTTACATAGAAATTGGGTTCAGTACGATCGGACCCTCAATCGGTCTAAATGGTACACTGAGATCTTCTTATAGAGACATGTTTGTTCAGGGCATTCAATTGGAACTAGAAAAGCAAAAAGATCATTCGAAGCACATCTTTGAATGGGGCATTTTTCGAAGTGAAAAGATCGCAATTAGCGGGGAACAGCAAGGAACACTTGAGCTTCCCTCTGGCTTTATGTTACTGACTTCATCCCCACGTCGGTTCAATATTCAATTCCTCGACATGCAAGTCCAGTCTGAAATGCGGCAAGTCATCAACAAGGTGAGCAAAGAATGGTGGGCAAAAATAAGAACTGAGTTAAAGCCGGATGAACTATCGCTGCTTTGGTCACAACATGCATCTTCATCATCGGAACTTGAGGATCGATTACATGACCTTTACGAAACTTTTGTGCAAGACCACCTCCACGTGAGTTCCTATACAACCTTAGATCGTAAGTGTTACTGGGAAGCAGGCAAATATACACTAACGTTTATAGTCCGAACGTCTAAGCCTGACAAATCATTTGAGAGGACTTGGAGCTTTACTCTTACAGAACAAGATGTGCAGTCGATTCGACTCAACATCATCAAACTGTTACAAGATACTTGTGGACGGCCTTCCTATGGACCATACAATTTCGCATATGTAAAGTACGAGACCATCTCGTAAAACTGGGATACAGTACGCAGCGAATATCCTCATCCGCCGCGTAAACTGAGCCAGCAGATGTAGACATCTGCCGGCCACGAACGAAAATGTCATTCCTGCGGAAGCAGGAATCCAGTATATGCCACCCGGCGCACTTCAAATGGATTCCCGTTTTCACGGGAATGACGATTATTAGGTAGGTCAGCTGTCTTGTGAACATGACAAGAACATGTCAAGACAACAAGGAGACTGTGCCATAAGCCTGTTGTCGTCGATAGCCCACCGGAGGCAGACCGGCAAATCTTGGAGAGACTTTCCCTACTGGTGGTGCTGGGTCGCTCTACTTTGATATAGATGTCGCTTTTACCAACACGGAGCAGGTGCCTCACCACCCCTGAACAGGTAGGAGACGAGATAGGTCAAATCGGCAACATTGACCTGCCCGTCTTCATCACCGTCTATATTTCCTTCCGACATACAGGGTGGCGGTGGTCCGCTGCGGAACAGGTAATCAACCAGGTATGTGAGGTCGGCAATGTTTATTGATCCAGCCCCATCGACGTCCCCACGCAACCCCCTACAACATCCCTCAGCAGCTATGTAGACGGCAAAGGTGCGGGAGAACTCAGACCAACCGATGCCATCGAAAGCTCGTACCCGCCAGTAGTAAACAGAGTCGACACCGAGTAGTTGCTCGGGGATAAAGAATTGCTGGGTGATTGTGGCGGAGTCGATTCTCGGGGCACGGAAATCGTAGTAGGGATCGAGTTGGAAATGGTACTTCTCGATTCCGGTCGAATCGATAAGCTTGTTCCAAGCGAAACCGGGTAGACGCGTTTGAGCCTGGATGCCGTTGGGTGGCAACATCGAAGATACTTCTTCCACCGTGTAGTGGAATACATAGGTACTCTGAGACCTTTCCGGGTCTTGCTCCAAGCGTTTGACATCAAAGCCGTAATCCTGAAAGATTATCAATTGAATGGAGCCGTTGATGCGGATACCTGACGAGAATGTTGGATCACCGCCAGGATCCTCACCCGGCTGGAGATCAAGGCCAATCATGTATTCGCCATACATGAGGTTGTAATCAAGAATCTGCTCGTCCAGCGTACCGTCACCGTCGACATCGACCTCCCATGCATCACCACCGGCGACCGTCTGGAAGTCACGAGAAATTTCGTAGCCCAGCGGATTGGTCAGATGAACCGTCACGGTGGAATAGCCTGTGATTACCATTTCGTCCTCGAGGACAGGTTGGTCCGGAAGTTCGCTGTAACCGAGAATAATCGTCCCCTCGTCAAGTGCCCCAGCGACAAAATCAGGTTGGCCGTCACGGTCAAGATCCGCCGTGGCAAGCGCAAATGTAATTCCTGTTTCAGTAATGGGAACGATGTCTGGGCCCGAAAATTGACCGTTGCCGTCGCCCCAGTAGAGAAGCAGCTCTTGTGTTGTACCATTGGCGACCAGAAGATCATGCTTGTTGTCGCGGTCGATATCGGACAATTTCACATAGTAAGCGATTCCTGGAACCAGAAGACTATCCGAACGGGTCATGTCCCCGAAGCCGTCACCGATAGCCACCTTCACCACCGTTTGCCCGCTGGCATCGACATCCGGGGTAATGACCACCACATCTTGCCGTTTATCGCGATTCAGATCAACCACCCCGTTGGCCGGCGAGACCTCCAGCGACGCTAGACCAACAAACATAGCCGATGCTCTCTCGAAATCACCAGCTTGATTATTCACCATGATCTTAGCTGAATCCGCCTCAACTATAAGCAAGTCGTCATGTCCATCTCTGTCAAAGTCCGCGGCATTGGCGGCACTGGCGCTGAACGAACAGGTGCTACTGCTGGAAATGCCTCCGGCGCCGTCTCCGTAGTAAACCGTGCTGGGGCCGACAAATACATCAAGGAAGTTGTCACCATCGAAATACCCCAGTGCCACCACCGGCTCTGTTTGACGGCCTTTGGGATAGGCTATAGAGCTGGTGTCGAATTGCCGGTTGTCCTGGTTAATCAACAGGTATATGCGACTGGTGGTGACTGCAATGATGTCCGGCAATGTATCGTAGCTGAGGAAACCGACAACCAGATCGGCCTGAACGACTTCCGGATAATAGTTGACTGGGTCTTCAAGCGTATCATCCGGCGTGCCGTATGCTACAAACAACCCCAGCGCGCTGTTGCCGGTGTAGACGACGTCAGTGTAATTGTCACGATCAAGGTCTGCAGTGACAACAGCATACATGTCAGCCGAGTCGGTTTCCACGACGTCGTACGATACGTCACAGGCATCACCGATACCATTTCCGTCGGAGTCAAGCTGATCAGGATTATACACAGCAGGACAGTTATCGTCAGGGCATTCGTTTTCTGGATAGCCAGGATCGCCATAACCATCGCCGTCAGTATCAACACACACGTCATCACAACGGTCGCCAAAAGCCAACCGACCCTCCCATTCAGGTTCATATTCAATGGTGTTGCCCAGTGAATCCTTCCCATAGCATAACCACTGGGAACCAGCGTTAAACCAGAGCGTGTCAATCACAATCCAATCACTTACATCCCAACTGGACAGGGTAAAATAGTAGCTTGCCCAGAGGCGCCTTCCAGTTGGATCTCCAAGAAGACCGTCGCCCATCAACCGCGAGCCACCAATGAGAAACCGGTGGTTGGCATTGGTAACGGCGATGTCATTATCCTCATAGTAGAACGGCCCGATTGAAAAAGCGTCTATCAATAGTTGACTCCCCACAGCGCTGTCCATTTGCAGGTTCGCCGGAAATCTGGATTCATCCCAGGTAAAACCGGCTGATGCAGCCACTATGAGCGAATCGCTGTAGACCCACACTTCGAACTGTACATTTAACTGGCCGGCGTTTGCATCCGGGCACACAGAGACAACCATGGCCACCGTGTCAGGGATACCTGGATCCTGCGCAGCTACGTGCGTGGCGGCAATGCCAAAAAACCACAGAACACTTAGCATTACTCTCTCTCTCATGCCTTAAATCTCCTTGCATGTACTAACCAAAACTCGGTTTGTGCCCTACTTAAAAGTCAGACTTGAACTTAGGCGGCAAACGGTTGCATCCGTTGTAAACCCACTCGCTAGATGTACTAACGCCTGCTTACTCCTTACCCTTATCAAGTACTAATTTAGGTTCATAAAAAGATTTTGTCAAGTGAAAAAACGATACAAAGTAGGTGTTGTGATCATTCGTTCACTCCTGCCAGCAGAGGGTCAAGTGCGATCTCTTTGGGCGTGGGACCATCGTGGTGCTCATAAGACTCCTGCAAACAGGCTCGGGCTTTCTCTTTATCACCGAGGACAGCATACGCTCGCGCCATGCAGTAGTGAACCTCGCCGCTATGAGTCTTGCCCGCCGCCACTTGTTCGAGAAGCTGGATTGCTTCTTGTGTATCACCACGGGACGCCAGCCCCAGGGCTTTATAGGCCAGCAGATTCACATCAGGTTCCTGGCCGGCATTTTGCCGTTCAATTGAATCGAGACAATTATCGAAGTATTCTTTTGCTTGTGCCTCGTTTCCTTCCCGCTTCTCCAGAGTTCCTAAGTAGAACATAGCGATAAACGGCAGGTGCCCGGCCTCAATGGCCTCTTGGAATCGGGCTCTAGCGGAATCATAATCCTTCAGTATCATATGGACGTATCCAGTGTCGTGCCAGGCGTTGGGATCACCCTCATACTTGATGGCCTGAAGGAAGTTCTCGAGTGCAAGCTCTATCACACCGAGTTTTATATAGACAGTTCCAAGATAATAATATGCCCGTCCGTAGTCAGGCCCCAGTTCAATTGCTCGCTGAAGGGTGGCCAGGGCTACAGTGAACTTACGCGAGTCCATGTGGATCTGGCCTATTAAGGCTAGAGTTTCCAGGTCGGTCGGGGCCAATTGGAGCGCCTTTTTTGCCCATGTCAGTCCCTCACTGAGGTTGCCCTCCATGGCTTTAAGCCAGGCAATGGTCCGGTAGCCGACCGCGTATTTCGGGTTGAATTCAACAGCCTTCAAGAATGCTTCTTCGGCTTTGACGTTATCTCCCGTGAACTGGTAGTACCTGCCAAGTGATCGGTGCGCCTCCGGGAGTTTTGGGTCCATTTGGAGGGCTTTTTCCGCCTCGGCCTTAGCAGCCGCTATTCGTTCCGTAGTGCGATCGTAGTAGGCCATGTACTGAAAGGCGTACACGTCTGACAGCCCGGTGTGTGCGATAGCGAAGTTGGGATCGATTTCCAGCGCCTTCTTGTACATCTCTTCGGCAAATTTGAGGTCATCAGGTCGATTGGTCTGGTAGTAGTTCCGTCCCCGCAAGTAGATATCGTAGGCAGAGACATCGGGTGTGGGAACTTCCTCAGCTTCAATCGCGGCTGTGCCGGTAGCTACGGAGAGCACTCTGGCAGCATCCTGGGCGGCTTCGGAAAGCAGTGAAAACAGCTCCTCCGCGGGGCCCTCGTACTTGCGGCTGAAAATGACCTGCCCGCCATGGTCGCTGTACACGCCGAGCGAGAGACGCATCCTGTCCTGCCATTTCAGGAGTGACCCGGTCAGCACGAAATCAGAGCGACACCGGTTGAAGATGTCGCTGATATTGTGTGGTAATGACGTTGACGGCTCTGCAGAAACTACCAGGTCAGTCCGGCGCATCAGTTCTTCAATAACCTCTTCGGTAAACCCCAAGCAGAAGTAGTCCCAGGACTTGTCACCGGAGAGGTTTTTGAGATCGACAACCGTAACCGTCCTGTTCCTTCGGGATATTCCCACCGCAACGGGCCCGGGTCTGCCTGCGATTACGTTGCGGTCGATGGCTTCGATCACGTCATTAATTGATCCCGGTCGGTCCTCGGATTGCTTTTGCAGCAGGTGCACAATCAGATCACAAAGCCATTCCGGCAAATCTTGGTTAATTTCCTGAGGTCCGACGGGATCCTCGTACAGAAGAGCATACATAACGCTGGCAGTATGGTCCCCTTCGAAAGGACGCCGACCGGTGAACAGCTCGTACAGGATCACACCGAAGCTGAACAGGTCCGACTGACAGCTGATCGGCTCAGCGGAGAGCTGTTCAGGAGAGGCATACGCAATCGTTCCCTCGATTTCACCGTGGACGTTGACAGAGTGACCACGCTCGGTGGTTGCCAGTCCAAAGTCGAGAACCTTGGGGTCTCCATCAGTCGTGATTCGAATGTTCTCCGGCTTCAGATCACGGTGGATTACGTCATGAGTATGCGCGGCCTGGACGCCTTCGGCGATTTTTCTGGCGAGAGCCAACTTCGGCTCAAACATCAGGTCTCGCGTGGCCTTTCGGAAATCTTCTCCGGTAACAAATTCATAGGAAATGAACGGGTGATTATCTATCTCCGCATACTCCCACACCTTCACCACATACGATGAATCAATCTGGGCTGCCTTTCTCGCCTCGTTGGCCAGCGAGGTAAGGTACTCAACGGAGTGAGCGAGTTCTTCGTTAATGACCTTAAGAGCAACCTGTCGTTCCAATCGGGTATCAACGGCTTGGTAGACCGTGCCTTGTGTCCCCTGGCCTACAAGTGAGAGAATATTGTAGTGACCAAATTCCGATCCGGATCTCAACATCTGCGGGCGTCTCCTTCAGACAAGTCGTGGTCAACAGAGACCGATCCTCCTTGACTTTGATGCCGGTAAGGCATATAATTACTTAGCGTTAACAAGTGACCCCAAGAAGGATAAGGGAATCGTGTCTAACGAACGACTTTCAGAAATCGAGCGGCTGCGATCGACTATAGATGAACTTACCAGCCTGAATGAAATTGCGAGCGCCATAAGTGCCTCCATCTCAGTTGAAAATATCACTGAGATCATGATTGACAGAAGCCTCAAGCATATTGGTGCCAGTCAAGGGGCAGTCTTTCTCCTGAGCCGCGAACAGGATCGATCCGACCAGTTGAAAACATTTGTTCGCCGAACCTCCGGATCACAACAGGAAATGCCTCTTCGTCTAAATATGAATCTAACCGGATGGATGATCAAATACAAGAAACTTCTGGTCATCAATTCCCCTGTCACCGAGAACCCTTTTACAAGACTTGATCTTGTATCCTTAGGAATCAAGTCGCT
>Ga0315543_1001459_pt1 | contig 25478 bp, 15 predicted proteins | sample SalMarSW160210MG_2_FD_203098 | JGI IMG/M metagenome (GOLD analysis project Ga0315543, IMG submission 203098) | Salt marsh sediment microbial communities from the Plum Island Ecosystem LTER, Massachusetts, United States - Salt Marsh Sediment SW1601-210 ... | reverse complement strand
CCCGTGACGTCAAGACCAAGCTTCAGCAGGATACGTACATCCAGCGAGCGCGAATGTTCGGAGCACGAAAGAAGTATCTGAAACACTTCGAGCTTACGATTCCCGATCAACTTTACGCTGATTGGCGTCGTTGTTTTCTTTTTCATCGACTCACCCTTGCGGCAATCGAGAACAACAAGATTTCACCCGTCTGGTTGGGAGATAAACGTATTTCGGCTGTTGCGTCTTCAAGTATCGACCGTGGAACCGTCGATCTCAACAAAGGAGAGATGTCATTTCAGATTTTTGATTGCCCCGATTTGGCTAAGCTGGATGCGATTGTCACTCGTGACCAAAGGGATCTTAGGACACTAAAGAAGCTCGCTGATATTGTGGGTGAAGCGTTACCGCACTACCTAATCCAATATCTCGAGACCGCTCTCCATGAAGCACCTGGTAGTCTGGCTATTCATACGTCGAGTTCCATCGAGGGCTATGAGACGACTGCAAATCAAGTAGAGATTTCCCGTACAAAGGGCTTTATCGGCAACCCTCAATTGGAGTTAAGAAAGTTTCCCAATGCAATCCATCACGTGAAAATCTTCCACAACGGACAGGGGAAAGCCCGAGTCTTTTACAAGAATCGGGGCGGAGTTCAGTTCATCCAGAACTTGAAGAGCTGAATCGAAAATGCTGAAGTGCCACAAGAAGACCATTCTCGAAACTCTCGGACGCAAGCCAATTCATCCGTTCCCCGCGCGCATGTCGCCCGGAATCGCGTTGGAAGCCTTGGGTGAGAGCAACACTCCACTCCGGGTGCTTGATCCGATGGCCGGTTCGGGTACCGTTCTCGCCGTGGCGCGAGCCAATGGACATCGGGCCTTCGGCGTGGACCTTGATCCTCTGGCCGTTTTGCTCGCGGGCGTATGGACGCGGACCGTCGATGGGGAGCGAGTTACCGACAAGGCTGAAGCCGTGTTGGATCGAGCAAGATCTGCGTTTGCCCCGCTTCCTTCAGGCCGCGCGTATCCGTCGGGCAGTGACGAGGAAACCCGCAAGTTCACTCGCTATTGGTTCGACGCCTATGCACGTCGCCAGTTGACAGCGCTCGCGATGGCGATCGGCCGGGTTCACGACGACGCGACCCGTGACGTGCTCTGGTGCGCCTTTTCCCGGCTTATCATCACGAAGAGCGCGGGGGCTTCGCTCGCGATGGACCTGTCACACAGCCGACCTCACCGGAAGTTCACGTATGCTCCGGTGAAGCCCTTCAATCGTTTTATGTCGGCTGTGCAGACTGTCGTCTCGAACTGTCCCCACAGGGGATCGGGGGTGATTGGGCCGACCACCGTCGTGAAGCTGGGCGACGCCCGAAAATTAGACATCGAAAGCGAGTCGATTGACCTCGTGCTTACTTCGCCGCCGTATCTGAACGCGATCGACTACTTGCGGTGCAGCAAGTTTTCACTCGTATGGATGGGATACAACGTGAGCGAGCTTCGCCAGATTCGAGGCAACAGCGTAGGTGCCGAGGCATTGTCTGAGCGGGCGTCGAAAGCCGAGTGGGTAAGATCGGTGATCGAGCAGCTTAGGCTCAAGCCAGCTCTCTCAAGCCGTCACCATGGACTCTTAGCCCGATACGTGTGGGACATAGGGCGCGTGATGGCGGAGGTGTCACGTGTATGGCGGGTGGCCGTGCTGTCTACGTTGTGGGTGACTCCACGGTGCGAGGCACGTTCATACCCAACTCGGCAATCGTTGAAGTCGTGGCGCTGACGCATGGGTTGAAACTTGATTCGCGACAGTCCAGAGCTTTGCCTGCCAATCGTCGATACCTGCCGCCGCCCAAGCGAGGGCGATCGGGCACAATGATGGATGCCCGCATGCGACGTGAAGTTGTGATTGCGCTCAACAAGTTCTGACTGTCGTGATGTGGGCGTCTAACAACCGGTTACAGAGCACAGCGCTGTGCGCGGCCGCTGAACTGGATCGTTAGCCCCTTTGCTTTGGTGCTGCTGTTTCATCAACTCATCCCTATTACGAGACACGCCATCAAACCACCCTTACTCGGAATGCCCCCTGCGGTTCCATCAAAGGGTGCCCGCAGGGAACCCGGAACAGCCACGAGGTCACCTGATGGAGAAGTCTGAGCGGGCGGCCCAGCAAAGCAACGTTTTCTGAAGCGCTCGGCGGCGTCGCCGGCTTCCACTTACAGAACGGTCACTCAAGCTATCGGGCGAATCCTTGCACAATCTGGTATAATCCCGTAGACAAGGGGTTGCACAGGGAAACGGTACGAAGGGAATTGGAGGAGTATTTCGACGATGACCGATGCCACCAGACCACTGCGGATTGCGATGCTCGCGCCGATTAGCTGGCCGGTGCCGCCGGAAGGGTATGGTCCCTGGGAAAAGGTCGTATGGAGTTTGACCGAGGAGTTGGTTCACAAAGGGCATAAGGTGACGCTCTTTGCGGCGGCCGGCTCGCGGACTTCTGCCCAGTTGGTGGAGACGATACCTTATCCGCTGTCCAATTGGCCGGAAGACGAACTCCGGACACCCCAACAGCTTGACCCGCAATCGGGGCTGCTGGTGGGGCCGCCCGACTTTCGGGCCCTGGAACAGCTACACATTGCCACGTGCATGGAGGCGGTCCGCTGGGGAAGCTTCGAGGTGGTGCACTCACACCTGCACGTGCACGCGCTGGTCTTTTCGCGGTTGATACCCTGCCCCATGGTTTCTTCGCTCCACGGAGCGGCCTGGGTCAAGTCGCTCCACGGCGTGTTCGACCGCTACCGCGACCAGCCGTTCGTGTCGCTCTCCGATGCCGAGCGGCAATTGAAACCGGATTTGAACTATGTGGCGACCGTCCACAACGGCGTCCCGCTCGGTGAGTTTCCGCTGTGTATGGAAAAAGAAGATTACTTGCTGTTTGCCGGGCGCCTTTCGCCGGAAAAGGGGCCGGAGCTTGCGATCGAGATTGCCCGTCTGGCGGGCAGACCGTTGCGTCTGGCCGGGATGATCGAGCCGCAGCACCAGACGTTCTTCGACGAGAAGGTGAAGCCCCGCCTGGACGACCGGAACGTGACGTACCTGGGGTGCCTGCCGCAGAAAGAGCTTGCCGGGCAATACCAGCGGGCGGCCGCGGTGCTTTTTCCGATTTCCTGGTGTGAGCCGTGCAGTTGGGTGGGTATCGAAGCACAGGCCAGCGGCACGCCGATCATCGGCACGCGATACGGCTATCTGCCGGAATTGATCCGAGAAGGCGAGACCGGCTTCCTGGTCGACACGGTGAAGGAGGCGGCCGCGGCGGTGGATCGGATCGGGGAGCTCGACCCTAGGGCGTGTCGTGCCAACGTCGAGGCCCGATTCAGCGTCCAGACGATGGCGGCAGGATACGAGCGGGTCTTCCGGAAAGTGATCGGCGAGGAGGATTGACTAGAGGGCATTTCAAAACCATGATCGGGGTGCCTGGGCCATAGCGCAGCGGTGGCCCAGAACCTAAAAAACCGGGCCTTCGCTACGCTCAGACGCCGGGCACCCGAGACCGCCAATTGGTTCTGAAATGCCCTCTAGCCGTTTCCACTCACGGCTATCGACGGGCAAAACCAACAGGAGTCTGTCCCATGAACGACATCGTCACACGCTACGACAAGAATCCGATTCTCACCAAAGCCGACGTGCCTTATCCGGTCGAGACGGTGCACAACGCGGGGGCGGTGAAGCATGAGGGACGCTACCTATTGTTGTTTCGCTCACACCGGCGTAACGGCCGGTCGATCATCGGCCTGGCCCAGAGCGACGACGGTTTTCGTTTTCGAGTCCGCCCCGAGCCATTCATGGTGCCGGCCACCGAGGGCCCGTTCGCGGAGTACGAAGAGTACGGCGTCGAAGACTGCCGGATTTCGCCCATGGAAGGGGCATACCTGTTGACCTATAGCGCCTATTCGCGCCACGGGGTGCGGATCGGGCTGGCTCGGACAACCGATTTTGCCGCGGTCGAGCGGATTGCCCTGATCTCGCAAGCCGACATGCGCAACGTGGTCATTTTTCCGGAGAAGATCGACGGGCGTTACGTGCGGCTCGACCGGCCACACTCGCACATCGCTCCCTGGTCGATCTGGATCAGCTATTCGCCCGACCTGGTCCATTGGGGCGACTCGCGGCTGGTGATTCGGCCGGCCACCTACCATTGGGACGAACAGAAGATCGGCCCCGGGGCTCCGCCGATCAAGACCGAGGCCGGCTGGCTCAGTATCTATCATGGCGTGTTTTCCACCATGTCCGGCGGCATTTATCGGCTCGGCGTGGCGCTGCACGATTTGGAGGACCCTGCCACCGTGATCGGCGTGGCCGACGACTGGATCCTCCAGCCGGCCGATCCCTGGGAAGTGGCCGGCTACGTCAATAACGTGGTTTTCACTTGCGGCGCCGTGCCTGAAGTCGACGGCACCGTAAAGATATACTGGGGCGGCGCCGATCAGGTGATGTGTGTCGGCACGGCCAAAATCGACGATTTGGTCGATTTGTGCCTGAAGAACCCGCGGCCGGCAATCTGAACCGGTAACCGTTCACGCGCATTTTGCACGTGACTCGCTTTGTTGAGCAGACAGGCAGGGACCGAGCCGGGTGCCACTGCTGGCTTGCCCAGCAGTGCGTAGGGTGGGCACTGCCCACCGGAATCGTTGATCCCAACACAAGTCCTTGGTGGGCGATGCCCACCCTACCTGCTCCTACTTCCTACGTCTCCAATAGATCAAACTCACCAGACCGCATACCAGCAAGGTAATGCTACCGGGCTCAGGGATACTTGCGACTCGGAACCCGTGACCGTAGTACTCGTCCGCCGGAAGGCTGACGGTGCGGTACGAGGCGAACATCCTGTTGCCGTAGATGGCGAACGAGCCGCCCCACAAGCCACGATACAAGCCGGACACAATCGCCTCGTTCCACTCGCAGATGTTCCCGCCCTGGTCATATGTGCCGTAGGGACTCTCGGAGTCTTGGAACTCGCCCCTAATCGTCGTGTAGTACGGGTCGTCAATGGGATACGGATCGCCGTAGTAGTTCGCGTTGTTGCCCGAGACATCGTCTAAGTCGCGCCCCGGCATCGTGTCGCTGCTGGTCGGATAGTCGAAGTAGCTGCCCGTGACACCATCGTTCTTGTGATACGCCGCCTTGTACCACTCGTCCTCGCTGGTGAGGGCCCACTGCCAATCCGCGTTGCGAGTGACGGCCAGCAACGCTGCATTCGTCATCGCGCCGTTGAGAAAGTACGCCCCGTCCTCCGTGGTGCTGTTGTCCTGCGCCCCGGTCGGCTGGCCATTGTGCAGCCAGTTGGCAAACCGTGCCGCGTCGCCCCAGGAAACGTAATTGACCGGGCGGTTCGCATAGTCGGCCGCAACTTGGTACTGGTAGGGGTCGCCCGCCGTTCCGCTGCCGGCGTAACGCTCGATCTTGCACCCGTAGCCGCTCGACCACATGTACGTGCTGTACAGCCCGTACGTGTCAACACCGCCCACCTCGTTGAGGAACTCGGTGTACTGCCCGGCGGTCACCTCGTACGTGCCGATGTTGTAGGCGTAGTCGACGGCACCGTAGCCGTCTCCGTGCGTGTCGTCGGCATTGCCCGGGTTACCCACCGGCACGGTCTCGATGGTCACGGCCTGTGTGGCCGCCGTCGCCAAGGCCAGCACCGCAACAGCGGCCAGCAATCGAAACAAAAACTTCCCAAACATGGTTCTTCTCCCCGGTTGTGATCGTCGAGTGACCGTGATTTTAGCAAACAAGAAACGATGGTCGGACACATGGCCCACATTCTGCACTTTGCCGATAGTGTCCGTCAATAGTTTTGGGCAGCGCCCCCCCGAGAAATAACCCAAAACCTGCCGCAACCCGCTAGACCGGGTGGGGTCAATGGCGGGTAGCGCCTCGCCTTCTCGATTGCCCCATTTGGTGGCAATCACTATGCCGGGCCATGAAGAAACGAGAGCCGAGAGCCTGCCTTGGGAGCCAGCAACTGGCGAGAGCGCGTGGCGAAGCTCCAGCAGCAGCTAACAGCCTGTTGAAGAAATGGTTTCCTTTGCCGGGTGCCCGGGCCATAGCGCAGCGGTGGCCCGGAGAACAAGGGCCCTGGGGCACCGCTGTGCTATGGCGTGAGCCACCCCGAGGTGTTTTTCAACAGGCTGCTAACCAACGCGTGCCGGCGCATCGCAGAGTTGGAAGAGGAAAATGCCCGCCTGCGCCAGCAGTTGGCCACCGCGCGCAAAGACTGCTGCACGTCGTCCAAACCACCGTCGCGCAGCAAGGCCGCTCCGTGTTCGAGTTCTTGCTGGCGTCGATCGAATCTCATCTTCGCGGTGCTCCGCCGCCCTCGCTACTGCCGTCAGGCACGAGAGGGCCTTCTCTGTACGTCGCTTTCTGCACCTCTTTCGCGGCTCCGCGGTCGCCATCTGTGAGCTCGTCAGCGGCTACCTGAACCGAGTAGTATACTATACAATAGTCGCAGGTTCCGATTGCCGTACCTTTGAGCCCAACGGGCTCTTCTCGGAGGCGCTAGCCAGCCATGCCAGCCGATCACTCTCATAGGTTCAAGGTCGAGCGTCTCCAGATCCGTTTCCAGGGTGATGAGAGTCGGGTCATCACCAGGCCCTTCTTTCCCGGGGGTGAAACCCGCATCCGCGCGATCATCGATCGGGTCATCACTCTTCCCGATCCCCAGGTCGAGGAGATCCTCGCCCAGGTTTTCCGTGACTTCCAGAGCCGGCACAAGGACATCCGGGCCGTGTTCGAGGAGCACTGTGAGACGGCAGCCAAGCTGACGGGAAGGCTCGACGGCATTTCCCAATCGCGGAGATTGCTCATCGGGGCCTACTTCACCATGGAATACGCGATCCAATCGGCCGCGCTGTTCAATCCTTCGATCGTACCTCACATTAACCAGTCTGGAATTCCGGAGGGATCCGTTCGGTTTGTGATGAGCCTGCGTGCCACCGGAGAGGGGCACATTTCCTCGATCGTCTTCCGCACCGGCGTCGTCCACGCCGATCAGACACTCGAATTCGACCCACCCGGCCGGCTCTCACGTCTGGCAAGGCTTCGGCCCGACCGAAAGTACCAGAAACGCATATTTGGCAACAAGTTGGACGAAATCGGCCTGGCCGGGGACGCGGTCGCCTTCGTTATGCGTCGCCTGCCGGATTACTTCACCTTCGAGCAACTCGAACACGCCGTCGCCAAGGCAAACGCCGCCGAACCGGAGAAGTTTCAGTTGGAGGAGACCACCAACGGAATACTGTGGCTGGCACGATCCAATTACCACCTTGAGCTCCCCCGGGACGCTGCCACTTCGGAGATCGTCATTTTCCCCCAGAGCGAAAACGAGAGCATGGGAATCGAAGACCTCCGCATGGTCCGCTTCACCGACGACGACGGCTCGGTGACCTACTTCGGCACCTACACCGCCTACAACGGCTACCACGTGTTGCCCCAGTTGATCGAAACCACCGACTTTCACGACCTCGCCATCCACACCCTCAACGGGGCCCGGGCGCAGAACAAGGGAATGGCCTTGTTCCCCCGCCGGATTGACGGGCACTACGTGATGTGTTCTCGAATCGACGGCGAGAACCTATACATCATGTACTCCGATTTCATCCACTTCTGGGAGTCGGCTGAGTTGCTGGAAACGCCCCGGAATCCGTGGGAGTTCGTACAGATCGGCAACTGCGGCTCACCGCTGGAGACGCCCGAAGGCTGGCTCCTGCTTACCCACGGCGTGGGCCCGATGCGCCGCTACTGCATTGGTGCGATGCTGCTTGATCTGGACGACCCGCTGAAGGTGATTGGCTCGCTGGACGAGCCGCTGATCATGCCTACCGAAGCGGAGCGTGAAGGCTACGTCCCCAATGTCGTCTATTCCTGCGGCGCCATGATCCACGGCGACTACCTGTACATTCCGTACGCGATATCGGACAGGTCCACAACCATGGCGTACGTGCCACTCGGACCTTTGCTCGAGCGGCTTGTCAACTAGGAGCGAGTCAAGGAAAAAGGTTCCTGACACCTTTTATCCTGCCACCGGGTAGCACCGATTGCTTGCAATCGGTGTCGCGAAGCGACAAGAGGTTTTAGAATGGTTTTGAAGACCTCTTGTGCCTTCGGCACCCCGATTGCGAGCAATCGGGGCCACCCGCAGCTTGTCAACTAGGAGTGACCGACCCCAACAAGTCGTTCAACCGGGTAGCACCGATTGCTTGCAATCGGTGTCGCGAAGCGACAAGAGGTTTTATTGAGTCCTAGATTGCCAATGAACCTTTCCGCGGGGTGGCCCCGATAGCTTTGCTATCGGGGCTACCCGATCCAGTGGATTGGCACGCCGACGCTCCGGCGGTTTTCGTACCAGCGGGCGGAGCTAAACGGCCAATCGCACGGTCGCGAGACCAGGCCGGCGCGGACCGGGTTGTCGTGCATGTAGGTCAGCTTTTCTCGAATCTTTTCTTCATTGTACAGGTTGAACGAATAGTATTTCGCCTGCCAGAAGGGATCGTCGCGACCGATCTTCGCCGAGTAGCCGACAAGCTCGTCGCGAACCCAACGGCCGATGTGGTGCGAACTGAGTCGTTTCCATTGCTGCATGAAAACGCTCAACTGGCCTGGGCCGGGAAACCAGACGATCGCGTGGACGTGGTCGGGCATGACGACGAAACCGACGCACGACGCCCTGCGGCTGTCCAGTTGTGCGTTGAACACGCCCAAGACGATCCGCTTCGCCTGATCGTGATCCAGTAGCCGACGACGCCGGTAGCAGGAAAACGTGACGAAGTGGGCGTGCGACTCGTCGTCGTGAATCGTCCGCTTGGCCATGCCGCCCAGCGTGGTCAATCGGCGAACGAATGTCAACCGGTTCGACGGTTTTTGGTTGGAGCCTCTTGGGCCTGACGGCCCCCCGATAGCAGAGCTATCGGGGCTACCCGTTGGGAGTGACCGACCCCAACAAGTCGTTCAGAGAGTATTGGGCAACCCCCGTTGCCGTGTCAGCCGCGCCATAGTACACCAACAAGTGGTCCTCGCGGCGAACCAGCCCCGTGGGAAACACAATGTCCGGCAGGAATCCCGACCGTTCGAACTCCTCCTCGGCTACCATCACGGGCTGGGGGGAGAACCCGATCACTCGCTCCGGCTGATCCAAATCCAGCAGCAATGCGGCCGCCGCATACTCGCCCACTCCTTCTCCTGTATCAGGCCTGACGTGGCCGTGAAACAAGGTGAGCCAGCCTCGATCAGTTCGGATCGGCGGCGTGCCGGCGCCGATCTTCGCTGTTGCCCACGCAACTTCCGCGCCCAACAGCCGCCGGTGGCTCCCCCAATGGTATAGATCCGGCGACCGGGCGATCCAAATCTCCGGGATGCCGAAATGCGCTTGCATGTTGGGGCGGTGCAACGCCGCGTACTGACCGTCGATCTTTTCCGGAAACAACACCACGTCTTTGTTCTCGGGACAAAAGATGATGCCGTGCCGCTCGAACGACTTGAAGTCAGCCGTGGAGGCCAGCGACGTAGCCACCCCATGTTCGGAGACGGCCACGTAGGTGAAGTAGAACCGATCGTCGATCCGCGTGAGCCGAGGGTCTTCAACACCAAAGGCCTCATAGCGGTTGGCCGGCAGGAACGCCTTTTCGCCGAAGGAGTCGATGGAGAGTCCATCGCGGCTCAACGCGACCAGTAACCACGAAAGAAAGGTGAGCCGGATTTGTCCGCTCGATTTGATCCTGACCATCCGCGGGTCGATCGGCTCAACTTCGTTCTCACGGCGCCAATCAATCGCTACGCTGCCCCGCCGCCAATCCCAATAGGGCAAAGCCACATGGCCCTTGCGAGTTTCGGTCGGCCGCTCGGCGACGCGAACCAGGAGTACGACGCCGTCGTCCAGTTCGATGGCCGCCGGATTGAACGTGCCGATGACCTCGAACCGCTCGAACCGCGGCTGCACGTCGGCCGGCCGCAACAGGCAGCGGGTGAGAATCCGCCTGGGTGTCGTCTTCATGCTGCTCATCGCCCCTTATCCCGGCCCCTCGTCCGCCATCTCGGCGGCGCGGCGGAACGCGGCCAACGAGCTTTCCACCTGTTTCAACTCGGCCAGCGAGAGCAAGAATGCCAGCGTGGATTCGGCCCCCTGGTTTTCGTTGATCCGATCTTCGTGCAGGCCGTCGTGGCAGCCACCGGTGCTCGCGTCGTAGAGTTCCAATCCCACGTCGTTACGGCCCAGGAACCACTCGAAGGCCAGCCGAGCTTCGTTCAGCCAGCGGGAATCTTCGGTAGTGCGATACGCCTCGGCGCAGGCGGACACCATGGCCAAGGCTTCGATCGGTTGCTGGTCGAAGTCGGCCCGTTGCTCGCCCCGCCGATAGAATCCGTTGCTGCCGATCGGCCGGAAATGCCCCCGCGGCGCCCGCTGCAACTCGGAGAGCCAACCGAGGGTCCGCCGGCCGATCTCCGTGGCCTTGGCGTTGCTGGTCCAATAGCCGCTGAGGATCAGCGCGTGCGGCAGCCGGGCGTTATCGTAACTGAGCGTGTCCTCGAACCACGGCCAATCGTCGGTAGCCGTATTCTGATAGAGCTCGATCAACCGGTTGGTGAGCGTTTCCCGCACCTCGTTGACTAGCCGGTCGCCGCTGAGCCGGCGGAGATACTCGTGGATACCGATAAGCGTCCCGGCCCAAGCGCGCGGCGAGGTCAATTCGCTGCAATTCATCAGGGCGCTGTGGAAAGGCTCCATGGCCCAGGATTGCAGGCTGCGCTGCTTCGAACGGCCGATGCAGGCCCCCAAGGCGCGAACCGCCCGGCCAAAGCAGTCATCAGAGCCCACCGCTTCCTCTTCCAGCCAATGGCGGTCGAAGCCGAGGAAGTTGCGGAACCGCCGTCGCTCGGGGTCGAAGGCCGCGTTGAGCAGCGCGGCGTAGCGTGTGCTGGCCCGCCGGGTCTCTGGCGTATCGAGTCCCAGCTCTTCCAGGTACACCACAAACAGCAAGGCCCGGGCATTGTCATCGGTGCAATAGCCGTCGGCGTAGTTGGGAAGGGTGAAACGAGCATGTTGCAGCAGGCCGGTCGAGTCGGTCATCCGCATCAAGTGATCGAGCCGCCACTTGGGCAGCTCCCAGTGCCGCTCTTCGAGCGTCTGGATTGCCAACGGCTGGACCGGCGCATCGATTCGGCTCTGCCGCGCCCGCTGAAACGAATCCATATAGAGGTGCCCCGTGTGATTCCAAATCATTTTCCGCCCCAACTTATAGGCGTGTTTGCACATCGCCTGCCGCTGGGGCTCGTCAGTAAGGAGGTTGCACAGTTCGCGGGCGATGGCCGCCGAATCGCGAAACGGCACCAGAGAGCCACGGCCCTCGGCCAGCAACTCCTCGGCGTGCCAGTAAGGGGTCGAAATCACCGCCTTGCCACAGCCAAAGGCGTAGGCCAGCGTGCCCGAGGTGATTTGCGCCGGCTCCAGATACGGGGTCAAGTAAATGTCGGCGGCGGCGATGAACTCGATCAGCTCATGGAGCTCGACGAAGCGGTCGTAGAAAACCACGTGCTTGCCGATACCCAGATCGGCCACCAGACGCTCCAGGCTCAGCCGATAACTCTCCCCCTGCTCGCGGACCAGGTTGGGGTGCGTCGCCCCGAGCAACATGTAGACGAGGTTAGGGAACGCGTGGATCACCTCGGGCAACGCATGCAGAGCGTATTCGATGCCCTTATTCGGCGAGAGCAAGCCGAACGTAAGCACCACGTGCTTGCCTGCGACCCCGAACTGGTCCTTGCGGGAGTTCGGGTCGACGAAGGGCATGTCGGGGATGCCATGGGCGATGACGTCAATCTTCTGCTCGGGCACGCCGTAGATGTCCATTAGGAAGGCCCGGCCGCGCTGGGACATCACGACCAGCCGCGACGAGAGATCGGCCAACCCAAGCATCACCCGCCGATGGTCGGCCGTGGGATTGCGGAGCACGGTATGCAGCGTGGTAACGATCGGCATCCGCAGGTCGCGTAGCAGTGCCAGGATATGCCGGCCTGCCGGGCCGCCGTAGAGGCCATACTCGTGCTGCAGGCATACCACGTCGGCGTTGCTGAAGTTGAGGAAATCGGCCGCGCGGCGATAGGAATCGAGGTCCTGTTGGGAAAACTCGAAGCGGACTTCAGGCGGATACGCGTAGCCCTCGTCGACGTCGTTCACGGCGCCCACGGTGCAGTCGACCGACGGATACTGGCCGGCCACCGCACGGCACAGGTCCGCGGTAAAGGTGGCAATGCCACATCTGCGAGGCACGTAATCGCCGATCAAGGCGATTTTTCGAATTTCCGTGATGCGTACCATCTGGCCTCCCCTTGATCGTGCGCCCCGTAGAGCTATCGCGTCATCGCTCACATTATGGCCGCTCAGGCCAGTAGCAGGCAACCTCTGACCACCTCTCTGAAGGAAAATGCCAAGGGCAAAGCGCGGCACTGCACCCAGGTGGCCTTGCCGCCAGGACGGTTTTAAGGGCGTGTTAGACCCGCTACTGTCCCAACGTTCGCGCGGAGAGTCGCCATAACCATCTGCTTTGCAAGGAGTTGCGAAGGAATAAGACTGAAGTTTTCCTGCTCAGGTGGATTTGCGACCACAAGTCGGTGCCAAGCCTGGCTTGTCCAAGATTGCCTGTAATTCTCGCTTTGCATGCGGTCATACGAGAAGAATCGACAGGCGAAGGCCACGGGACTGTTGAACCGTTGTCCGCAGTTATGGCGGTGATGAATGGCATACAAACGTGTTGCGCGCGTGTGCTCACTCACCCTACGCCATTGATCTGCGGCACCTGTACGATCTTGAGGAACAGCCCAAGCTGCCCCAACGCCGCCGAAAACTTGTCGTACTTGACAGGCTTTACGATGTAGTGGCTACATCCCAAGCGATGACAGGCGTCGACTTCCAGCGGGTCGTCCGCCGTCGTTAGCATGATGACCGGGATCTTCCGCAATTCTCCGTCTTGCTTGATCTGCCGCAGGACCTCGACGCCGTCGATCTTGGGAATGCGAATGTCCAGCAGCAACAGATAGGGGGTGAAGTCTTCTCGCTGACGCCCTTCGCCTCGGCGGAACAGGAAGTCCAAGATTTGCTGACCATCCGCGAAGCGCAGCATCTCGTTTTTGATGCTCGCCCGCCGCAAGTTCTTCTCGATCAGTCGCGCGTGCCCATCATCGTCTTCGACGATTAGGACGACCACTTCCTCTTTCATCGTCGCGCCTTCCTCGTGGTGACAATTGACAGAGCACTAGCCCTTCGGCAGCGACACGTAAAACTTGCTGCCTTCGTTCACTTCCGATTCCACCCAAATCTTGCCGTGGTGGCGATCCAGAACGCGCCGGACGATGGTCAGGCCCAATCCTTCACCGGTCCCGCGCTGCGGGTCGAGACGGTGGAAGATTTTGTAAATGGAGTCCTGGTGCTCAGCCGCAATCCCGATTCCATTGTCCTCGATCGAGTAGACCACCCGGTCCGGCTCTTCCTGTCCGCAAACCCGAATCGCCCCCGGCCGGTTCGGGTCAAGATACTTCAGCGCGTTGTTCAGCAGATTCGAGAAAACCTGGTTGATTTGCATTTGGTCTCCTTGACACGGCGGCAGCCAGTCCACTTGCACCGACGCGCCGGCCTGGTCGATGGCGAACTGCATCGACGCGACGATCTCAGACAACATCTGGTTCATGTCGAGCTGGCGGACCGTCAGGACGGCCCGGCCCACGCGAGAAAGCTGCAAGACGCCCGACAGCAGCGAGTCCATCTTGGTTGCGCTTGTTGTGATGAACTCAATCGCTTCCGGGATATCTTCGTCGAGCAGAGCGGAAAGCTCCCGGCGTTCGGCCCCGGGCACTTGCACGTCTGCCGCCGCAGACCGCAGCCGCTCGCAGGACAACGCCAACTCTTTGCTGAACCCCTGAATGTTCACCAGCGGGGCGCGGAGGTCGTGCGAGACCACGTAGGCAAAATCTTGAAGCTCGCGGTTGCTGCGTTTGAGTTTCTGGTTGGACTGCTGCAACTCGGCGGCCAAGCGCGCAAGCTGTTCCTCCGCCCGCTTGCGATCGGTGATGTCTTCGATGGCCAGCAGAATGAGACCCGGACGGCTGGATTCGCGAAGAATCGCGCGGGCGTTTAACACCATGGTCCGTTGGCCGATATGTTCAAAACAGTGTTGAACCTCGAAGTCGATGAACTGGCTCCTTTCCGGCAGCACGTGCTCGAGCAGGGCGCGTAGTTGGGGGATGCCCCATTGGTGATCGCCCAGTTCGTATACCAACCGGTTTTCGGTTTCCTGTGGCGTGACCTGGAACGTTTGGTAGAAGGACCGATTGGCCGACTGCACGCGCAGCTCAGCGTTAAGAACCAGCAAGGGTTCGCGCACCGTTTGGACGATGGCCTCAGCAAGAATCCGTGCTTCACGGACAGCCGCCGCCGCTTGCTCGCGCTCGGTGATGTCAGTGATGGCTGTTCTGTATAGCGTGACTCCGCTGGTGGGATCCCGAGCGGCAATACTGTCAAGTTGCACAGGGATCGACTGGCCGCCCTTGGCAGTAAGGTCTATTTCCGAAGTCACTTGTTGTTGCCCTTCAACGCATTTCCGCACGTGGTGCACGAAGGTATTCTTATCCTCCATAGCGACATAACTAACGAAAAGCCGGCCCGTCACCGTCGCGCGCTCCCTGCCCAACAGTTTGGCGGCGGCGAGGTTGATTTCTTGGATACGTCCGTGCTTGTCCAGGCTGACATAGCCCAGCGGCGCGAAGTCGTAAAGATCGGCATATCGGTCGCGCGACGCTTCCAATTCTTGCTGGGCTTCGCGGAGTTCCTCGTTCTGCATCTCCAACTCGATCCGGTGAACCTCCAGTTCGTAGACCAGTTGTTCAACCTCTTCAGGCGAGGGTGCCTCTAGATCGCTGATATGCCTCGAGAGCAGTTCCTCCGCGCTCTTGCGGAGATTGGAAGAATCGGCTGGCTCGGCCTTAGCGCTTTTTACCATCCGTGACCTCCTCAATGGCCAGAAGGATTAACTGCGCCCGGTCCCCTTCTTGATCGATTCGCCGGGCGTTCACTAGTAGCTGCTTGTACCCGATCTCAGGAAAGTCGTGCTCCACCTGGAAGTCATGGAACTCGGTGTTCTCCGGGATAATCTCCTCCAATAGCGTGCGCAACTTAGGGATGGCCCATTGCCGGTTTCCCAGCTCGAATATCAATTGGTTTTCGGTGTCGCGCGGCTTGACGTGGAAGTTCTCGTAGAAGGCCCTGTTCGCCGAGACCACCCGAAGCTCCCCGTCCAGCACCACCAGCGGCTGGCGCACGGTGGCCACAATGCTTTGGGCATAAGCCTCGGCGTCTCGCACCGCCTCTTCTGCCCGCTTCCGCTCGGTGATGTCCACCACGGCCATCACGGCGCCGTCGATCTTGTCGTCGCTGGTTCGGTAGGGCCGGATCCGTATGGAATACCAGCAGCCATCCTCCGCCCGGACCTCTATCTCCTGCGCGTTGAGGGTTTCGATCACTCGCAAAACCTGTTGCTCCAGGTCCGGAACCTGGATGCCGAGCTTCAGCTCGCTGATCGGGCGGCCGGTATCCGCGGGGATCAGCTTCAGGACCTTTTCCGCCAAGGGAGTAAACGTACGAATTCGCAAGTCTCTGCCCAACATCACAATCGGGATGTTGACTGTGTTCAGCAGGTTGTCCAGATCGTTGATCGCCTGGTTCAACTCGAGATTCCGGTTTTCCAACTCCTCGTTCAGCGTGGTCAGCTCCTCATTGGTCGACTGAAGTTCTTCCTTGGCGGTCTCCAGTTCCTCGTTGGTGCTCTGCAATTCCTCGTTGCTCGACTGGATCTCCTCGTTGGCGGCGCGAAGCTCCTCGTTGCTCGATTCGTGCTCCTCGATAATGGCCTGGAGCGTCTCCTTGGTGCCCGCCAGCTCGCTGCACAAACGTTCGACTTCCCTATTTGCCGGCGTCGCACCCGTTTCCTTCTTTCTTGACTTGGCGACCCGGGGCTCCTTCGGCTCCGGCGGGCCGGCGGGAACCTCCTCGAACAGAATCAGAAAGTGAAGCTCCTCCGACTCAAACGGCCCGATGGGAATCACCTCGATGTTCACCTCCAGCAGTTGGCCGTTGTGCGCGATCCTCAGGCCCTCCTTTCTCACCGCCGCGTTCTCCTTCCTCGCCTTGTGAATGCTGGCCCGCAGATCGAGCAACAGCCCTTCCCGGCCCATTTTCAACAGACTGAAGCTCGCCTCTCCGGGGGCCGCCTCGAGGTAGCGACCCGTGTGACCCCGGAATTGCAGGATTTCCATCTGCTCATTGATCACCACTCCGCCGGGCTCGTATTTCGAGAGCACGATCCGGTCGGCCTCCCTCTGGAGGTCAAGTCGGCTCCAGGCGACCGGCGGAGGCCGCTTTGCCACGGGTTCCGGCCCTGGCGCCAAATCGGTAGTCCCGAAGTCGACCGGCAGCCGGGCAGCGGTCGGCTTCTTCGAGTAAAGCTTGTACTTCTTCTCGAAGAGGGAAAACAGGTCCGAGAATCCGCCGATCGTCTCCGAAGTGCCCAATATCAGACAGCCGGCGGGCTTCAGCGCATAATGGAAGGCGGGGATGACCCTTTTCTGCAACTCCGGGCCCAGGTAGATCAGCAGGTTGCGGCAACTTAAGAGGTCGATTTTGGAGAAAGGCGGGTCCTTGACCACGTTGTGCTTGGCGAACACGCACATGTCGCGGATCGTCTTGCTGATCTGGTAGCCGTCTTCCGAGCCGACAAAAAAGCGTCGCAGGCGTTCCGGCGAGACGTCGGCCGCGATATTCTCCGGATACCTGCCCTCACGGGCCTTCTCGATGGCCAGGTCGCTCACGTCGGTGGCAAAGAACTGGATCGGCGACTGGAAATCGTTCTCCCCGAGGTACTCCAGCAATGCAATGGCAATCGAGTACCCTTCCTCGCCGGTGGAACAGCCCGGCACCCACACCCGGATCGGGGCGTCGGGGGGCTTGTTCTCGATGATCCGGGGAAAAACCTTCTGCTTGAACACGTCGAACAATTCGCGATCCCGGAAGAACCCGGTCACGTTGATCAGCATGTCCTCGAACAGGGCATCCACCTCGCCCGGGGTCTCCTGAAGGTACTTGACGTAACGGTCGATCGATTCGATCTTGTGCAAGGCCATCCGCCGTGAGATCCGCCGCTCGACCGTGTTTTGCTTGTAGTAGGTGAAGTCAACGCCCGAGGCTCTCCGCAATAGGATGAAAATCTTTTGCAGCGCCTCGGGCGCATCGATACCCTGGTCGGCTTGGCGCACTATAATGCCTTCAATATGGGGATGTCGGCCGATCAGGGCCAACTCCTGTGCAATGCCGGCAGGGGGCAGCGTGAAATCAACGTGACCGGCGGCAACGGCGGCCGAGGGCATGCCCCCGTACTTCGCGCTCTCCTGGTCCTGAGCAAACGTGATCCCGCTCTCCGCCTTGATCGTCCCCAGTCCCAACGCGCCGTCGGAACCGGTGCCCGACAGAATCACCCCGATGGCTTTGTTACCCTGATCTTCCGCCAGGGAGCGAAAGAAACTGTCAATCGGCATGTGCCGGGCCGGGCTCTCCGGACGAGGCATCAGGTGCAGCACACCGTGTAAGACGGCCATCTCCATATTGGGCGGCGTGACGTAGATCTGGTCCGCTTCCAGCCGCACGCCGTCGGTGGCCTCGGCGATCGACATGTGGGTGGAGCGGGCAAGAATCTCCGCAAGGCTGCTCTTGTGCCGTGGATCCATGTGCTGAATGAACACAAAGGCCATCCCGGTATTGGCCGGCAGATGCTTGAGCAACTCGGTGAACGCCTCCAACCCACCGGCGGAGGCACCAACCCCTACCACGGGCAAGCTATTCCCCCCCCGACCAGGCACAGCTAGTGCTCCGGCTCTTGCCCCGGCAGATGACCTGGTACCGGACCGCGTGGTGGCCTTCCTTTTGGCGCCGGTGCTGGTCTTTTTTTTGGCAGGCAAGCCCTTTTCCTTCTTCAGGGGGACCGAGGCCTTTTTCTTTTTCGCAGTGGGCTTAGGTCCTGCGACGGCAGATTTGGCCCGTGCCGACTTCTTCGCAGCCATGATTCAGCCTCCATATCCGCTTGAAAGACTAAACTGCGACCTTCTCTGCCGTGGCCGCGTTCGTGATGATAATCAATCCGACGCGAGGAAACAACTGCTAGTGGTCCTGCAGAGGTGAGCGGGCATGTTGGAGTACAGTTTTTAGGCCGCAAAAAGCAGGCTGAAGGCTGGACTCCAACGCTGCGCGTAGCGCGTTCGTCGTCGGCGGGACCGGCAGAGCCAATCACCGCGTGGGTACAAACGCCAGTAATGCTAGCATGGATTCGCGCAGTCGCACAAAACTGACGTTGGTCGGGCGGCCCGTTTCGGCTACATTTTCGGCACGGGGGAGCGATTTCACCCGGCTGCTTGCATCGTGTGCGAGCCCACTCGGAAGGACCCGAGTATTCTGGCGACGGACCGCCTCTGTCGCTCTCTGCAAACGGAGCTTGGCGCGTCTCCGTGATATTCGCGGAGACGTGCCCGTTCCAACAGGAAGCTCTTGCAGCAACCCTTTTGGCATGGAGGCGGTAATCATGTTAGTGCTCTCGCGGGATCGTGACAGCGCGGTCCACATCGGGTCGGACATCACGGTGAAGGTTTTGTCCATCCGGCGGAAGAATGTGAAGCTGGGTATCGAAGCGCCCAGGACTGTCCCAGTATGGCGTAGCGAGTTAGCTCCCATGCTGGACGAGCCGCTGCAATCGTCTGCGGCGGAGAAAATCGCGACCGGCGGTATGAAAGTCGTCTTGGTCGTTGAAGACGAGCCGGGACACGCGAAACTCATCCGTAAGGCCTTGTGTCAGACCCAGGGAACGATGGTAACCGTGGCCGAAACGGCCAGCAGTGCGCTCGACGCCCTCGGGGTTAAGCTGGCTGGCCCCGAAGACATTGTCCACCCCGATCTCGTGCTGCTGGATCTGGGACTTCCGGACAGTTCCGGCTTGGAAGTGCTGCGCAGCATCCGGTCGGTCCCGGACTTGCGGACCACGCCGGTGGTTGTGTTAAGTTGCAGCGACGACGAAACGGTGATGCACCAGTGCATGGAAGCCGGAGCCAACGCCTTTGTGGTCAAGTGGACCAACTACGACGATTTCCACGCCTTGGTTGGCCGCATCGGTCAGTTCTGGGCCGGCGACTGCTTGGCAAGAAGACGCAGTTTCGGCCAACGGAGCGACGACTTTCTGACGGCTCCGTCTGACGACGCCGCTAACATTGGAGCAGGCGCGGACGACTTCGAGGAAGAACTGGTTGGAACCGAGCATAGCAAGAGGATTCTCCTGGCGGAGGATGATGCAGGGCACGTCGCCCTAATCAAGCGCGCACTAAGGAGGGCCAACATTGACTGCTGCGTGGACGTGGTCGGCAACGGCGTCGAAGTCATCGACTACTTGTTTGGCGTGGGGCAGGAACGCCAACCAACCGCGATGCCCGACTTGGTCCTGCTCGACCTGAACATGCCCGAAATGAACGGCCGACAGGTATTGCAGGTGTTGCGACGTGTTCGCAGCCAAGACGGACTCACTCTGCCTCCAGTCGTCGTCTTGACGGCATCGGACGACGATGTCGATATCAATGATTCGTACAAGCTGGGCGCTCAAAGCTTCATTCGCAAACCTGTCCACCATGGGCGTTTGATGGAAGCAGTGCAACAAACCACTCGGTACTGGCTAGGCCTCAATGAGTCGCCAAGCAGGGATTACTCATTGGCGCAACGGATAGGGTGCCCGCGATAGGTTGGGACCGGGCGCGCCGGAGATCCTTAGTCGTCATCTTCCGGGAGCGGTGGTAGATCCGTGGGAGGATCCGCGCCTCCGCTCCGGCCGAAGCTCTGGGCCGACGGCCGGCGCGACGTGGTCCGCCGGAGCGTCCCCTTGAATCCGTACGGCATGCCCGTCCATGCCACGGCCGCCGGCACGGCCAGCGGCGACGCGACCGCTTGGGTCCAACCGCCCTCGGGCATGTCGCCACGCGCGCCGAGCCTGCAAATCCTGATCGGTTCCTCGGTCGAGCAGAGCCTGATGGACATTCTCTTGGGGCCCGCCCCGCCGTGCCAGATGGCCAGCCGGCGCATTGCCTCGGCCGCGGAGTCGGCCACCAGCGACCTGATGGCCGCCGTGGCGCTGCAGAAGTTGGTCGGCGGCAGCCGCGAGGCCGGTGGGCCGCGAGCGAGCATGCTCGACGAGCGAATTCGCGCAAGCCTGGGGCTGTTGATCTCCTCGCAAAACGACGACGGCGGTTGGAGTTGGACCGGGCGCGGCGGCTCGAGCAACCGCTACAGCACGGCTCGGGCCGTTTGGGCGCTGAGCCTCGCCCGCAAAGCCGGATACGTGGTGCGGGATGACGCTCTGAACAAAGCACTCGCCTATCTCCGCAACCAGGTGGCCGCCACCGGCAACAGCGATTATGAGAGCAAGGCCGTCCTGCTGCACGCGCTGTCGGTCGCCGGCCGGGGCGATTTCGCCTTGGCCAATCGGCTCTATCGCAACCGGCCGGCGCTGTCGGCCGCCGCGCTGGCCCATCTGGCGTTGGCATTGGCCGAGATGGACCGCAAGGCGACCGCCGGTGAGCTACTGGACCTGTTGGGCCAAAAGAATCTCGACGATCCAACCTCGCGGCGGACCGCCTCGTCCGGCTGCCTGCCGTGGAACCACTCTCCAGTCGAACTCCGCGCCCTGTTCGCTCTGGCGATCCAGAAAGTCTCGCCGGCGGACACGAGGGCCAAGAAGCTGGTCGACTGGCTTCTGGCGCATCGGACGGGCCATCGTTGGACGCCGGAGAAGGCCACCGGGCCGGCGGCGATGGCGCTGGGCGATTGGTTCGCTAAGAATCGCTTCGACGGCGAGCACTACAAGCTGACCGTGTCGGTCAACGACAAGCTGGTGGCCGAACTCGACGTCGATCCGGCCCAGGGCACGCGGACCGTCGACGTGCCCGCCGGGCTGTTGAAAAAGGGTAAGCAGCAGATCCGCTTCCAGATTACCGGCCGGGGACGTTACTGCTATCAGTGCATCCTCGGAGGGTTCGTCCCGGCGGAGAAGCTTCGCGGTACGACTCGCGACTGGAGCGTGCGGCGGATCTATCAGCCGGCTCCGTTGGAGTTGGACGGCCGGGAGATCCCGCGCGGCTTCGACGTGCTGCAGGGCAGCTATCGCACGTTCAGGAATCCCCTGACGCAACTGCCGGTCGGCCGCCGCGGGATGGTCGAACTGCACGTCTGGCGCCACCGGCTGCCGCCGAATACGCCGGAGGAACAACTCGAATACCTGGTCGTCACCGAGCCGATCCCCAGCGGCACGACCGTGATCGAGAAGTCGGTCACCGGGCCGTTCGAGCGGTTCGAAATCTCGCCCGGTGCGATCACGTTCTACATCGGCAGCCGCCACTACATCGGAACGATCCGCTACGAACTGGTCGGCTACTTGCCCGGCCGGTACCGCGCCGGTCCAACCGTGGTGTGCAATGCCCATCGGCTCGACCAGATCGCCGTGGCGGAGCTCAAGTCGCTCGACGTGCTACGCCCGGGCGAAAAGAGCGCCGACAAGTACCGGCTTACGCCCCGGGAGCTGTTCGAGCTGGGCAAACGCCACTTCGAAAAGAAAGACCTGAAAACGGCCCGGAAACACTTGACTGAATTGGTGAAGAAGTGGAACGTTCGGCCGGACGTCTACAAACCCAGCATTCAGATGCTGTTGGACGTGCATCTCGAATTGGGGCCCGCGCGCCAGGTGGTCCACTACTTCGAGATCATCAAGGAAAAGTGGCCGGCCGAGCAAATCCCGTTTGCCAAGATCGTCAAGGTCGGAGCGGCCTATCACGACTTGGATGAATTCGAGCGAAGCTACCTGGTCTATCGAGCCACGGTCGAGAGCAGCTTTCGACGCGAGAGCGGCGTGGCCGGGTTCCTCGACACCCAGGGCGAGTTCGCCCGAAGCGTCGACGTGATGGGCCGGCTCCTGCGGGAGTATCCGCCCGAGTCCTACGTCGCGGCAGCCACCTACGCCTTGGCCCAGCGCGTCTACGCCAAGGCCCCCGAAGCGGCCGCCGACGCCAGGCTGCGCCGGGCGAAGATCAACCGAGTCGACCTGGTGAGCCGCGCGTGGCGAATGCTCGAAGCGTTCCTTTCCGCCTGTCCCGAGGATCCGGCCGCCGATCAGGCCGCCTTCAGCGCGGCCAACGCGCTGCTGGAATTGAAGAAATACCAAGAGGCCAGCGCGGCGTGTGATCGGTATGCCAAGCGCTATCCCCACAGCGATCTGCTGGACAGCTACTGGTACATGATCGGCTATTGTCACTTCGCCACCGGGCAACACCAGGCGGCGCTCGAGATGTGTGGCAAGGTGGCCAAGGCCAAACGGATCGACCGGCGGACGGGCCGGGAAACGGAAAGCCCCAATAAGTGGCAGGCGGTCTACATCCTCGGCCAGGTCCACCACAGCCTGGGCCAGGCGGCCGAGGCGATCCGCGAGTACCGGCGCGTCGAGGACCGCTTTGCCGACGCCAAGCAGTCCATCGAGTACTTCAACCGAAAGGCGATCGCGTTGCCCGAGGTGACCACCGTCAAGCCGGGCCAACCGGCAGAAGCCGAACTCAAGTTCCGCAACATCCCGAGCTGTGACGTCAAGGTCTATCGGATCGATCTGATGAAATTCAGCTTGTTGAAGCGGAACCTGGGCGGGATCACGAAGATCAACCTCGCCGGCATTCGACCCTATCACGAGACGACCGTCACCCTGGGCGACGGCAAGGATTACCGCGACCGGAAGCACAAACTGGCCATGCCGCTTAAGGAGGAAGGGGCCTATCTGGTCGTCTGCCGGGGTGAGAACCTGCACACCAGTGGGCTGGTCCTGGTGAGCCCGTTGGCCGTCGAGGTCCAAGAGGACGTCGCCTCCGGTCGGGTTCGCACCACGGTCAAAGACCTGACCACCGACGAGTACGTCGACGCTGTGCACGTGAAGACGATCGGCAGTCGCAACAAGGACTTCGTTTCCGGCGAAACGGATCTGCGGGGCGTGTTCGTGGCCGACGGGATCCGAGGCACGTCGACCGTGATCGCCCAGGCCGACTCCGGCCGCTACGCCTTCTTCCGCGGCACCCGCCAGCTCGTGCCGCAAACTCTGAGGCGCCGTACCACGAAGGGCGTCCCCGGGGGAGCTAGCGGCCTGCAGGCCCCTTGTGCGAAGGTCAAGCTCTTGGAGAACTTACGGCAACACAACATCATGCAGCAGAAGGCCGGAGTCCAGCAACTCCAGAAGACGTACCAGAGCGGAGACCAAGGCGTCGAAGCCCAAAAGGCCTTTCAATAAACCTTCCTTTCCCGGTGCATGTTTGCCGTTTCCCTAAGTCTAGCAATGACTTCCGGCTAAGTCTCCTGAGAACTTATCTCGTCATTCAAAGCGCCGAGAAGTCGTGGGGATTGAGGTACTTGGCGCAAGGGGAAAGGGCTCGCTGAACGACCCGCCATGATCCCTCAGGCCGACCGTTGAGCGTCCACTCGAGCCAGTCCTTGCGCGCCCTCGGTTCCGACACACCTCCGCACGTTAAACAGCGTGAGACCGCCGACCAGCGATGCATAGTCCCAACAAGTCGTCACGCGTGACACGCACCGGAAAAGGACCGAATTGCAGGGCACCAGGCCGGCGGTGCGAATCAGGTCCGATGGCCCCCGGGGTAGGTGGCTGTCGAGCGACTTCCTGTCCCCTCTCTTTCATAGTTTTTCGGGAACCTGTCTCCTGCGGGAGCGCTTATTGATCCCTGCGTAGCTAATGAGCGGCCTGTACCCCAATGAAACACCAAATCTGGGCCACCGCTTCGCTATGCCCCAGCCACCCTTTTCGAAGGTTTTCCACAGAGCACCGTAGAGGCCTTTGCTGGGCCTCGTCAACTCGATGGGGTGCGAAAGACGTCACAGTACCCCCCTGAAGGGTGCGTGTTGATTCACCGTGCAGAGTTTCTTCAAAGCCTCTCCTGGCTGCGTTTACGGCCGATGATTGACAACCCTGGCCCGTTAGGTCAGACTCAGGGCCAATTCAAATTCCAACCCGTTGTCAGTCAGTAAGTTTTCGGGAGAGAAAACCATGCGTATTTCGGCAAGCGTTCGTGGACTCGTGGCGGTGGTGGTAGCGGTCGTCCTCTCCGGTTGTGGTGCGGAGGTCGCGAAAAAGCAAGAGGGCCCGGCTCCGACCGGCAAGAAGATCGAACTGAAGCTCAACCTGAAGAAGGGCGATCGGCGCAAGATGACCGCCGACAAAAAGCAAGAGGACCCGGCTCCGACCGGCAAGAAGATCGAGTTGAAGCTCAACCTGAAGAAGGGCGACCGGCGCAAGATGACCGCCGACATGGACATGAACATGGAGATGACGGCGCCCGGTCAGGGTCAGAAGATGAAAATGAACATGTCGATGGGCTTCGGGATGGGCTTCGACGTGCTCGACGTGGACGAGAAGGGCGTTCATACGATCAAGGCCACCTACGATCGCATTCGCATGGACATGACCGGCGGGCCCGTGAGCATCCAATACGATTCAGAGAAGCCGCCGGCCCTGGAGAACCCCATGACGCAGGTGTTTGGGGCCATGGTAGGGCAATCGCTTACGATGAAGGTCACGCCCGAAGGCAAGACCCTGGAAGTGAAGGGGGCCGACGAGCTGGCCGAGAGAATAGCCGGCAAACTGCCCCCGCTGGCCCGTGGCGGTGCCAAGCAGCAGGCCGAGAGCATGACCCAGTCCTTCGATCGGATGATGGCTTTTCTCCCGAAGAAGCCCGTCGACATTGGAGACACCTGGTCCGGCAACATGGATATGACCTCGGATCCCAACATGCCCATGAAGGTCGACGCTACCTATACGCTTTACGACCGAAAGAAGGGCAAGGCCATCGTCAAGGTCGACGGCAAGATGAAAAGCAGCGAGGGGCTCTCAGGCACGGTCTCCGGCACCATGACGATCGACGAGGCTACCGGCTGGATCGACGGCGGTGAGACGAGCCTCGACATGAAGGGAACCATGAAGGGCGTGGACGCGAAAGTGAAAGGGAAGTTCAAGTTCGGGTCGTGACCGCAGGTTCCCGTCGCCGGCCGCTGAGCAGGGCTCCATAAAGATTGCCTTGTCGCCACTTCGGAACGTTCCCCATCCGTTGACGTTTCCTGTGCCCTCCTTCCCAGGCATTGCGTAGGTGCTGCTCGTGGGGCCGATCGTCGAGGTGTTGCCTGGGCGCCATGGCCGCGCTCGCGTCCCGGCGCGCCGGGATGGCACCCAACGCCGTGTAGCGTTCGACGCTTGGGATCGCGGCTAAGGAATTGCTATTGGAGAGGTTAGGGCCTCCTGCCACATTGGTTTTCGATTTTAACTCCAATAGCAAGGAGGCCCT
>Ga0315543_1001458_pt1 | contig 25482 bp, 29 predicted proteins | sample SalMarSW160210MG_2_FD_203098 | JGI IMG/M metagenome (GOLD analysis project Ga0315543, IMG submission 203098) | Salt marsh sediment microbial communities from the Plum Island Ecosystem LTER, Massachusetts, United States - Salt Marsh Sediment SW1601-210 ... | reverse complement strand
TTAAGTTAGTTGATTGTGCTAATCTTCTTCACTTAACAGGAGGTTTCTTTTTTGGGTAGCTATTAAATTATTTTTTTCTATGTTATATAGGGAAAGATAACCTATTGATCTTTTAATATATAACGTTCGTGCAGAACGTGAAATGAAGTAGCAATGCACGCCCTGCACGAACGTCCCCTTTTACTAAAAGAGTTTAATCTCTTGAATTTTGAATCTTGAATTTCTTATTTTAACTGTTAACTGTTAACTGCTAACTGATCACTGTTTCCTGACCACAAACCTTGCACTCGAAAGTTACTTCAGCAGCAAGCCCGGCCTGCGTCCACTCACGGGGTTTATGTAGTGAAAAGGCATATCAGCTATTTTTGGAAAGGGCGCTTCCACAGGACCGCGCATGGGCCTGTCAGGAGGAAATTTTTCCTTTATCGTGCCCGCCGAAAGCTTTAAAGACATCGGCCCCTTTGCCCAGCCGCCTTTATAGTCGGCAGTCCAGGTATAATCGAGATCCATTGCATATAACTTCCAGGTTCCGTCTGCGATCACTGCCTTTTTCTCTAAAATTCCCGCCATCCATAGACCGTCTGTTCCGTCTGCGCCTGAAAGCTGGAACAGTCGCACCCGGATGTCGGCGCTTCGCCCGTCCTCTGAAACATGAATAACAGGCTGGATGAGCTGATGGCAGGTAAAGAAACCTGTGGCCCTTCCGCCGGAGAAAGGATACTGGATCTTGAGCGACTTCCGGATGCGTTCCCGCCCAACGTAAACCCCCACAAAGGGCGCTTCTCTCCATCCGTCCAGGGCAAAGAGGTCCGCGAAATCATCCCACATGAAATCATCGATATAATACCCGTAAGCGCTGGTAAGGTTTTCGCATGTATCATAGCCGATCGACCTCCTGATCAAGCGTTGAACTTCTTCCGCAATTTTTTCCATGTCAGTAATTGTGACCTCATTTGTATCCGGACCGGCGTTGGAAGACACGGCGGCCTTTGAACCGGAAAACCCGCCCGCGAGCATTGTTCCTTCGGGATACCGTGAGGGAAGCCCTGTAACCGGGTTATCGTAATGAAACTTTGGGATATAGAATTTTGGAAAAAGCTCGTATGTTGCTGTCCGGGGCCTGTCCGGAGGAAATTCTTTATTTATTCCCCGGGCTGGTTTAGCGCCTTTGGCCCAGCCCTTGTCATAGTCCGCGCGCATTATCGGGTAGATATGCATGGATTGGATGCGCCAGATCCCATCCTGTTTCACATATTCGTTCTCGAATACTCCAAGCCCCCATTCACCGGACGCGCCGTATTTGCCGGACATAATCAATTCGTTGCCTCGCGCCCTCGCCCTCAAACCGTCGGGAGAGATGTGGGTCAGGGTTTGAAGCTGGAGATGATCATTGAGTTCTCCTTCGCTCAATCCTTGAGGTCCGAACTGTTCCAGGGCGTGCCGGATGCTTTTCCTGCCCACATATACTCCCCCAAGGCCTATTTCCATGGTCCCATCGTCTGAGAAAAGGTCAGCTACATCGTCCCACATTTTTCGGTCTACATAGTAGCCGTAAATGTGCTGAAGGTTTTCTACCTCCTGTTGATCATTGAGCCGCTGCGCGCGCCTGAGAAGGTCTCTCAATCTATGTATCAGGGTTTTTTCGTCCGGCAGGGTTACCAACCCAGCTGGCTCGTTGTCTTTCGGAACAGGGGCCCCCGCAAGGTCCGGAGTATAGTGCATGGGAATGTCGCCCTTTGCTATTGTCCAGCCAGTCTGCTCGTAGGAACCGCTGTACTGGAGGTAGAAATGCAGGTCCTTTATCTTCCAGCCTCCGTCTTCCAGCACATACTCATTTTCATAGACCCCACCGGCCCAGTTCGCGTTTTTTCCATAGAACCCCAGCATGGTAAAAACACGCCATCGTCCTTTGGCCGACTTTCCATCCGGTGCAATGGTTATTACCGGTTGAAGCATGATATGCGGATACAGCAATCCCTCCGGCAATCCCAGCTTTCCCCCGCCAATATCATGCAGGAAAAGCCTGCGGATCTCTTCTTTCTTGAGATCCCCGGCCGGATAATGCCCAATACCGTCCAAGGCAAAAAGATCAGCCAGATCGTCCCAGAGACCGAATTCCGCGTAATGGCCGTACGCGCACTGCAGACGTTTTACAGCTCTTATTGCTTCGGCACGTTCTACCATGGATTCCAATTCGGCAACATGAGCCGGAAGAGGGTCCACATCACTCTCTGACCGGGAGACATTACTATTAGATTTCGAGTTAATTATGCCGACTACAGCCAGCGCTAAAACCGCCGTGACCAGGAATGTTCTGCTGTAGCTAATAAACCTTTGACGGGACATTTGCGACATGGACATGAGGAGTCCTCCTTTATACTTAAGAAAATAACATATCCATTAACCAGAAGCCGGAAGACAGTATTTGGGATTTTTCCCTTTGAGCTTTTCTGTCTCAAGCATCCTGTATTTTTCTGTTGTCTGTCGTCTGTCATCTGGTTTTTCACTACTATAAACCGCAAACTATAAACAATAAACCATAGACTGTTTTCCTATCTTGAATATTGAATTTTGAATCTTGAATTATGTCTTTTTTAATTTAACGCCAGTCGTCGATGAGCGTACTCCCTCCCATCAAAACCATATTCCGGCTCATCATGAAATCCGTCACAAACCATGTTGTCTGGCCCCCGCCTCCGGTAACAATTATATTTATTGAGGATTCCCGGAAGGGTTTTACCTTTTGCCCGGAAGGGTATAGAGTTTTTTCAACATTTTCCGAAAACCACTTGCTAAGCTGGTCTTTCGTCTTAAAACCATAGCTGTCCTTGAGAAGGTCGGCAACCGTCGGATCCATAATCACTGTGGCCGATCCCATTGTAAGGGCCTTCATTAAATCGCCCATCCACATATATACGGGGTACTCCCTCTTGGCTTCCGTTACGCATGAAATATATGACCAGCCGGTTGCCACGGTTATAACGTTATCATTTGGCTTAAAACCAGCCTGCACATGAAAAGGCTCCCACCCTTCGGGCAGGGCCTCCTCGTTTTCCGCGATGCAGACATTGTTGTATTGCATGGTGCTTCCCAGGGTGCTCCAGGTTGTTTTTTTGCTGTGCAGACCGCCTATGGTTTTCGACATAATTGTGTAACTGCGTCCGATAACCGAATTGGCCAGATTATGCGGTCCCATGACATTGTGACCGTAATTCATACCTATTTCGTCGCGTATGGGTCCGTTGACCAGGATCATGTTGGCCATGGAGGACGTTGAGTTTCCAAAGGGTATGTGGTTGGCCAGGGCCAGGATCACAGGAAGATGTTCCGGTCTGGCGCCGGCCATAACGGAGCAGGTCGCCACTCTTTCCACGGTAACTTCCCGGTTGCCTCCCGGCCAGTCCAGTACCTTGATGACTTCCTCCGGTCTATGAGAAGTGCCTTTCAGCATTTCCGCCACCCGTTCTTCGGTCGGAAGAACAATGGGGAGATAGTCTGTCCAGTCATTGTCCATGAAAAGCTGATGCAGGTTCTCTTCGGTGTCCGGCCCGAGAAAGCGGGATGCCGCCGGTTGAGGCTCAGGTGCCGGTCCTTTGTATTTTTCTTTTTCGGTCAGGGGAGAAGTCAATGCGTCGATAAATGCCTGCATCATGGGTTTTCCACTCACCATGTCATTGCTCTCAAAAATATATTTATGGTGGACCGATTGAGGTTGTCCGGCCACAGGAAAGGGAAAGGCTATATATCGAATGGGTGATCCGTTGGTATACTTGAAATTGTGATTCAGGGCATAATCTATGACATTGGCTGCCGTGCCCCCGACAGTGGGAATATTGTATTGCTGTTCCAGCGCTTTACAGTTTCGGCTCACGGCCGATGTACAGCTGTCTCACCCGGCTATCCCGATCATGGCCGCGTCACCCTTTTCTGATATTTCTTTCAAGAGTTCCGGCTGATCCATCATGTAGAAGCCTTTAATTCCTCTAACCTCCACTTTCACACTAGGCATATTCTGGGCAAACCAGGCTTTCATTTCCTTATAAATGCTGGGAGCCGCATGCGCACCTCCCCAACCGATATCCACCAGGAATATTGTCTTTCCTTCCAGCGTATCGAGTCGTGGTGTAAGTGGTATGCGATCGACCATTCTATTCGGTGGTGTCGGATTCAATACCCTGATTTTTTTTTCAGAAGAATATGCTGTAGAATATACAGCGATGAGAAGAATAACTAATATTACGGACCATATCTTTCTAGTCAAATTGCACCTCCATTTCATGGGTTGGTAGTTCATTGATAAGAATTCCATTTTTGTCGAGTATATGGAGATCGGCATTGTGTGTCAATACGGAAAAACAAGAGGGAGCAGGTCGTAAAAGGGGACGCTGTTAGGTTATTAGGTTAACAGCTATATTATTTGAATCTATTATGCCCCATGCCAAGACAATCAAGAATAGACACGCCAGGTGCCTTACACCACATCATGGCAAGAGGGATTGAAGGCGGCAATATATTCAGGAATGATGACGATAAGGAACATTTTCTTGAACGACTGGAAAAGATCCTAAAGGAGACAGAGACATCCTGTTACGCATGGGCTCTGATTCCCAATCATTTTCACCTCCTTCTCCGAACAGGTACTACCCCGATAACCACTGTCATGAGACGTCTTTTAACCGGTTACGCCCAATGGTACAACCGCAGATACCGCAGACAAGGTCATTTATTCCAGAACAGATATAAATCTATATTATGCCAGGAAGACAAGTATTTTCTTGAACTGGTTCGCTATATACATCTGAATCCGATCAGAGCAGGACTCGTGAAGGATTTGGACATACTGGGAAGTTATAGATATTGCGGTCACAGTGTTGTAATGGGTAAAGTCAAGCATGAATGGCAGGCCAGTAACGCAGTACTTGTTATGTTTGGAGAAAAGCTGAGTTCGGCAAGGCGTGTATACAAAACTTTCGTTAAAAATGGGATAACTGAAGGTAAACGATATGATCTTACTGGCGGAGGTCTGTTGAGAAGCGCCGGAGGATGGGAGGGCGTCAAGGCTTTAAGGGACGAAAAAGTGTATCAGAGAAATGATGAAAGGATATTAGGAGATGGGGATTTTGTCAGCCGAATACTTTCATCAGCAGAAGATAAAATGAAAAAAGAATACGCATTAAGATCACTTGGTATGGATTTGAATTCCGTTGCAGCCAGAGTGTCGGAAGCGCTTGATATAAAAGTTAAAGATGTATGGGGAAAGGGAAAATATAAGAGAATAGTGGAAGCCCGAAGTCTGTTATGTTATTGGGCGGTAAGAGAGCTTGGGGTATCAATGTCTTCATTGGCGAAGAAGTTGGGGATATCGATTCCCTCTGTAAGTGATTCAGTCACAAGGGGAAAAATGATTGCCGAGAAAAACGGTTTTAACCTGTTAAAATATTAGAAACCTAATAACCTAACAGCGTCCCTATTTGATTAGCTACTCTTTTATTTTAAAAACTGGATTCCCCGATCTAGTCGGAGAATGACGAACTTAAACAATAAAAAGCAAGATAGGCCGAATGGAAGGTGTGCGCTTAATTCTCTTGACACACAATGCTTTCCTACCTATGCTCAATCCTTAACAGTGAAAATCTTGTCTTTTTTCTACTCAACCTATCTACCAAAATAAGGAGGGACGTAAATGAGAACTTTTATACTTACAGTTTTATGTATGCTTGTAGCAGGTATGGCTTTTGCTGCTGACATTGACGGCAAATGGGAAGGAGAGGTCCCGGGCATGGGTGGCGGTGATCCAATGAAAATTAGCTATACATTCAAAGCCGATGGAAACACTCTGACCGGAAATACAAAAGGAATGGATGGAAACGATTTAGCCATTAAAGACGGGAAAATTGACGGTAACAATTTTTCCTTTTCTCTTGACTTCGGTATGGGTCAGCCGATGAAGTTTAAGGGCACAGTAAAAGGCGATACAATCGAAATGAAGATGGAGATGGGCGATATGGGCGGTGGCCAAGGAATGCCCGAAATGCCACCGACGATCCTCAAAAAAGTTAAGTAATTGCGATAGTTACACAGACCAGGCTACGCAACAATAAATTGCGTAGCCTTTTTTTATGTGAAAAACATGGGACGTCTTGATTTCATGAAGCTTGTAATGGGGGACGTCCCGGTTGATTAATGATGGTTCATAAGATAATTCCGAGTGGTAGCTAAATGACTAATAAATCGGGGTCAATCTAAGCATAACTTCTGTGAAGTTAATAAGTTAAGGGCGTCCCCCCTCCCTCATTCAAGCGCAGCCCAGCATGGCTCTTTTGACCATAGTCCGCGCTATCTGTATCTTCCACTTATTTCTATCGCCCGGAAGAGCCTTGGCATCAGCAATAGCAGCAGCACCGGCAGCATCCGCATTGTCTTCGTTGATAGATTTTCCCTTGATCAATTTTTCAGACTTCAATACGCGATAGGGCTTGTTGTGCACTGCATTGAGGCATATCCGCGCATCTCCTCCCCCAATCATCGCGGCACAATTCACAATGGGAAAATCTATCGACTTCCGAATGGTGAATTTGATGAATGAGCTCTTAATTCCCTTCGCCGGTGTCGGCACCTGTATTTCTGTGACGATTTCGTCCATTGCCAGTATGGTCGAGCCCGGTTTAACCATATCCCAGAATTTCTCAGCCTCAATCAATCTCTTGTTCGTTTTAATCTTTGCGTTCAGCGCCACCAGAGCCGGTGCCGTATCGCTTGGATTTACCGCCAGGCACCCTTTTACCGCCCCGAATATTGAATGGTACCGGTTGTCTCCCGCCATCGCGTAGCACTTTCTGCCGCCCTTGCGCAGGCAATTGAACCTGTTGTCGGGATTCCGGAAATACCAGCATCTCGTGAGCTGGCAGATATTGCCGCCAATTGTTCCCATCTCTCTTATGTGTGGAGTCGCCGTTCGGTGTGCCGCCTCTGCAAGTGCCGTATATTTAACCTGCACCACAGCACTTTTCGCAATGTCTTCCAGTCTTGTCAAAGCGCCGATTTTAAGCATACCAGCTTCTTCTTTAATGTAGTCCAACCCGGAAATGCTCTTGAGGTTGACCAGGACTTCAGGATAGCTCGGCAATATTTCAAATCTCATTGTGCCCAGAATATCCGTACCGCCGGCAATGACCGCCGCTTTCCCTGCCCTTAAAATAGAAGCAGCTTCGTCGACTGTCTTGGCATTCACGTGTGCGAATTTTTTCCATGTCCTCATATTTCCAACCTCTCTATCGTTTCACCGAAGCTTTGAGAGCTTTATCGGGGATGACCGGGGAATTTTCTGCCCGTTTGCACCACCAGCTAAAATCCATGGGGTGTTTTGTACCGCTGTTTTAAGCCTTCTTTAAAGCTTCAGCAGCCTCCAGTACAGCCGGCGGATGCTGCTGGTAGGTACCACAGCGACAGAGGTTGCCCCCAAGAGCATCTCGAACGTCAGCCTCGGTTGGATTCGGGTTTCTGTCCAGTAGCGCTTTGGCTGAAGTTATAAATCCCGGGGTGCAATAGCCGCATTGAAAAGCGTTCCACTTGATATATGACTGAATGAGCGGATGCTTGGCTTTAGCAATGCCTTCAGCCGTTTCAATCCTGGCGCCATCGCATTCGCAAGCCAGGGTTAAACAGGAAAGAATCGGCCTGCCGTTCATGATCACAGTGCAAGAACCGCAAGCTCCCTGTCCTCCGCACCAGTCTTTGGGCGAAGTCAGACCAATCTCATCCCGCAGGAGTTGCCGTAAACTCCAATGCGGTTCAACCGTACAGCGGTACTTTCCACCATTGACCGTCAATTCTATCGTGATTGTATCCGTTGATGCCTGTATGCAGGGGGCTTCCGCGACGTCATTCGCTTTGGCCTGCTGTTGCGGTTCTGTCCCGGCCGCAAAGGCTATTGAGCCTATTGTGGAGCCGCCGATCACCAGGCTTGCATCCTTCAGGAATTCTCTGCGGGATAAATGTCCAAATCCTTCTTTACCTTCCTCTTCTGCGGATTTCTTCTTTTTTTCTGACATTCTACCCCCTTGTTGTCATGCCATCCTGATCCACCATCAAAATGTCATCTGCCGTGTTGCCTTCGGTCGCTTCTCCTTGCGGCGTACCGCATGTACGCCTCAGTCGGCACTCCCTTGGCGCCTTGCATCTGACACCTTGCTGGTGCCCAGGGATTACCTAAAATCCATTATGGATTTTGGGCCATAACTTGAACATATCATTTTTCAGATCTTCCCGAGGGCTTTGAGAACTTTGTCGGGAGTCACTGGATAATCGAGAACCCATTTCCCGGTGGCATTGTATACTGCACCTGCGGTGATTCCCGACAGAGAGGCGCCGGTGTCTTCTCCGATGCCGCAAGCGCCGTAGGACGAATAGCCCAGGTGACTTTCATTAATAATGCACTTGATTTCCGGGTAATCATTCATCGTCCCGATGTGGTAACCGATATTGTCGAAATTCAATCCGACACCGGTTTTCGGGCAGTGGATTTTTTCTTCAGTTGCACTTCTCCCCAGACCCATAATCGCGCCGCCATATTGTTGCGCTTCCGCTCCGCGCCGATTGAACAGATGCCCTACATCATTGACGCACACCAGATTAGTAACGATTACTTCTCCGGTCTCCACATCCACCTCTACTTCTATAAAGTGGGCCTGTCGGCTCATGATATACATCTGCGGGTGCGGCTTGCCATTTAAAGTCAATCCGGATACTCCGGGAACAACCGGATGGACGATCGACGGATCATCTCCCCAGAATGAACTGGCCACTTCCCTCACGCTTTTTTTATTGCGCGGATTTGCCTTTTCAAAAATAAAACCTTCTTTAACGTCGAGATCTTCAGCTTTTTTACCGGGGAACGCGGGTTGGGCAGGTTTGAGTCCTGGAAACATCGGGCCGGAGGGTCGGCGCACAGCATAATCGAGGATCTTCTGTTTAAGCTCTCTGGCCGCGACTATCAGTTGAGGAGTGTTCCGGGTGATCCCCATCGCTCCGCCAGGAACCCAGAAACGGTAAGTGTTCGCATCCGACCGCTGTTGCTGGAGCACGATGTCGTCATATCTTAATCCCGCTTCTGCAGCAACACAGTAACGGAATGCCGATTCGGTATCCACTCCGAAATCCGCTCGCATTCCTATGATCGTGAGTTTCCCGTCGCGCAGCACCAGGCAGGCGAAATGTCTGCCCGACATCCAGCTCCACTCGTTAATATGGACAAATCCGAGTCCATGCATTCTTCCGTTCGAAAGCTTCCTGGCACCCGGCGCATGCCACTTTTTATCCCATTGGATTGCTTCTTTTCCCAATTCGATAACTTCCCTCAGGCTATGCCTCTGGGGAAATCCATTCTCCTTCTGGTACTGCGTTATCCAATCCCAATCGTGTTCCTTGCAGCCGTCATTTTTAAGGGCGACTTCTGTCGGGTCCAGGCCAAATTCTGCAGCGACCCGGTCAAACATTACGTTATGGGGAACACAGCATTGAGTGCCGTGCCGGAAACAAATGTGAGGGCCGTGATTGATCAGGGCCCATTCCTGCGTGTTGCGCATGTTTGGAATTTTGGTGGACTCATGGGTTTTATCAATATGCGGCTCCCCGACAGGTCCCACGACATGCCAGTCTAAGGCCGTGATGGTTCCGTCTTTTTTAGCGCCCACCTTGCACCTATAAATTGCCGCGTCATCCCCGGAGAGATAAAAATGGCTTTCATCGAACAGCAATTTCACCGGCCGGTTTTGCGCTCTCTTTGCAATGATTGCAGCCATGCGTATAAATGCCGTGGAATATCCAAGCCATGAAATGCCGCCGTACCAGGCGCCCTGGTATGGCACGGTCACATTTATTTTATTAGATTCGACAATAGGGAGAAGGGGATCTTTTCTATCCTTGGGCGGGGATTTTACATCGGCCTGTATCCTTCCATACCCGAGAGAGACGAATGACAATCCAACTGAAGGAAGGCTCGGATTGCTCAGCATCGGCTCAGCATGGGACGCGTGATGGGGCCAGATATCCAGAAAATCCCCTCTCCATTGGGCGACACAGGCCATCCCTTCAACGCCCGCCACTGTATTGGGTGCTCTCGTGAACGCATACTCGATTACCCTGTCCGCCTCGGCGAATCCTTTCCGGATATCTCCGATTTCGGTTGTGTTGGTCAGGACAGTATTAGGGTCCCTGGCGCTTGCATTCAAACGCACAACCTCGGGCATGATTCTGGGCGCGGTTGGTTTAAGTGATTCTTCCATATCCAGAATGAACGGCTGTTCTTCCCACTGTATTTCTATCAGCCGGAGCGCACGATCGCATATTTCTTCGCTATCCGCTACTACCACAACTCCCATGGGGTGCTGATAGAAATCGCTTGTGGAGGGAAGAGTCAGGATATTGTACTGGCCGGAACAATATCCGCCCGTGGAATTTTCAAACTCAACATCGGGATCGTCGAACTTCAATATGTCCCGGACCCCGGTCAGTGCCTCGGCTTTGCTTGTATCCATACTAACTATTTTGGCGCTGGCATAGGGAGATGTAAGTATTTTGGCATACAGCATGCCGGGTAAATGCAGATCCCTTGTGTAGACCGCCTGACCCGACACTTTGTCGTGAGCGTCCTGGCGGGATGCGTTGTAATCAATGGGTGAAAAACCTTCAGGCGGCTTCCATGTCCAAGGCTTAAAATCTTCAGGCATATGTCCCCTTATTCGTATATGTGAAGCATACAGATGATTGATAAGAACGCGCTTTTTGATGAACGAAGCATAAAGAATTCGCCCTTGTATGTCAAAAAAAATTCAAACAAAAGTAACAAATCTTGTTAAAGAACATAATGGCCAGTAAACTATGGGTAAACAAAACTCTTATGATTCAAGACGCGACCCTAATGCTTTCCTTTCAACTCAATAACCTAACAGCGTCCCCATTCACTTTTTTTTTAGCACTTGACACTTGACCTGTTTATGGTCTATATTAAGTCATGCTTGATAATCGGAGGTCATCGTGAAATATTCAGATCAGATTAAACCAATCAGCTACTTGAAAGCGCATGCCGCTGAAATTGTAAGAAACCTTTCCAAAGAGCAGCAACCGCTAGTTATCACTCAGAATGGCGAGGCCAAAGTGGTCATGCAGGACATTAAAAGCTATGAACAAACTCAGGAAACTATTGCTCTGCTAAAGATTTTATCATTAGGAACAAAACAGATTGAGGAAGGAAAGGTTTTGCCTGCTGAAGATGTGATAAAAAATATTCGTGCTCGCCAGGAGAATCGGTGATGGGGTTCACAGTCTTTCTGACCAAAGACGCTGCAGCCGATCTTACTGAACTTTACGATTACATCTCAATAAATGATTCACCCCGAAAAGCGGATTATGTTTTACAGCAGATCGAAAAAAACTTTTTGTCCTTATCCGAATTTCCTGAACGGGGTGCATATCCAAAGGAACTTCTGAAGTTAGGAGTTAGAGAACACCGCGAGATTTTTTTCAAACCATATCGTATTATTTACCGAATCATTAACAAAAATGTCTATGTTTTACTGATAGCAGATGGTCGCCGCGATATGCAGTCGCTTTTACAAAGGAGATTATTAGAGGCATAATGAATGCAACTTTAAAAAGGTGATAAATAAAACTGTTTATATTACCACTTCTCCAGTATATTTTCAATTATCCCGATCGCTTCAGCTTCTTTATCGCGTATCTGCAGGATAATGGACACAACTTCCCTGCGAATTTTAGGTTTAGTTAAGTTTCTGATCTGCGCTTTGGATTTACTTGTTCCGAATTTCTTCCAGTACTGCCAAACCAGGTTACCCATTACGGTGTAACATTCAACGGCTTCATTTAATTAATCATGTAGAATCGATTTTACTTCTTTTGATTCGATCATTTGTTTCAGGAAATACGCTCCGTAAAAAGCGCGGTTTTCGGTTATTGTATTCATGACATCTTCATGTGCTGTCACACATTTTTTCAGCCTTTCGGGATCATCAGTGGAAAAATTCTCATCAACAAGCAGGTCTTCTGTCCAGGCCTCATATGCAGCCAAGCCGCCCTTGCGGTCATGTACATCTTCAGTGCTGGCAAGTGTCAAAGCCCACTTATGGGAGGGGGGACGCTGTTTAATACTTTAATTATTGATGATTTTTAGGTGTTATTAAATTTTAAAAGAGCGTCCCATTTTCTCGCGTCCGGCCGCAAAAATTTTTCAACATAGTAATCGGCATAGGTTCCGAAAGCCGCCTTTGCCTCCGCCGGGAGAGTTTCGTAATAACCTGTATTAAGATGACAGGTATAACGGAAAAAAGGTTTTCTAAGATCTTTGACTACAAGGTTTCCATGGGCAACACCGCCCGGGACAAAAACCGCGCAGGTCTTTGTGAGGGTGAGTTTGTCATTTTCTATCCAAAGATCGAGCCTTGCGCTTAAATTTTCAGGATTCTTCGTGTCGCCCCCGATAAAAAACATAACTTCATCGGAATTATGCTTTACCAGTCCCGGTTGCTTGCAGGACTTTAAATACCAGCAAGCCTCATTGAACATGCAGCCTTCTACCACATTTCCGTCCATCCATACGGCGTTGACCCTGGCGTTTTTTGGCTCAACGGCTGACTGAACTGGATTTCCCTGTCCTGCCAGCGCGAAATATTTTATGTTCGACATCTCTATCTCCTAAGAAAAATCATTGTCTATACTTTCAAAAATTGTCCGCGGTTATGACATATAGTAGTGGCCTATAACAAATTTATTCTGAATTTTTTCTTTAGTATTTAAAAAAAATCACTTTTCAATTCTATGGTATTTTATAATTTCATGATAATAGTTAACAGCCCAGCGACGAATTAGGTCATCTTCTTGAACCAGTTCAATTACCTTATTAAGATATTTCAAAGCAAGTTCCCTGTTCTCAAAGCCTTCCCACAGTATCTGAGCCTTAAGTAACAGGGCGTCGGGAAATTCGGGGTCTTTTTCAACTACTTCGTTTATTATATTAAGTGCTTCTTTGAATTGTCCTTTTGCTTTGCTGAACCTGGCCTTTGCCAAATCAGCGGAATGCAGTTCTCGGGGAGTGACCTTTCTGTTAGACCTTCCTGTCACAAGTCTGGAACCAAGCTTTTCCACTGCAAAGGCATAGATAATGGAAAATGGTATAGAGCATAACAAAAAGATAAATACATGTTTAAGAGTGAAATGTTGCCCGCCAGATATCGCGGATGTAATGAAATATATTGTGAACAGGACGGCAAGGGACCATAAAAAACAATATAACCCCCGTAAAATAAATATACTTTTTATTTCCTTCTTTGGCGTAATTTTAAATTTATTCATATCACGATAAACTGATAACCAAAGTTTCGCACTTATTATCAAAAGTAGGAAAAAAGAAAATTATACATTATTTCAAAATGATATAATACTGAATAATAGCTAATTACCATAAAACTACAATTATTGACTCTAGGGATTGATGATTTTTCCAGCTATCAAAAAACATCTGGATTCCCCGATCAAGTCGGGGAATGACGAATGTTAATTTACGTCGTGCCAGACTTGATCTGGCATCCAGTAATGGGGGACGTTGCTTCCAAAACAACCTTCCATTATGCTAATCAGGCTGTTTTAGAACCTACGTCCCATTTGATCTTAAGTTGTTTTGGAACCAACGTCCCGGTTGACGGTTTAGGCTTAAGGCTGTTGGGACTGCTGGCTGAGGCCTAAAGGCTAAAAGCCTGTAGTCTAAACCTCTTCACGCTTCTTTTCACTTTACAGGCCAATACCACAGATACTGTGGTTCTTTTCCCTTGACCAAAAATCCGCCTTTCTCTATAGTTTTTAACCAAAAAACAAGGTCTTATCACCAACTAAGTAGAGGAGGAGAAACTACCATGAGTATGATTAAGATCCCGGGTATGAAACCGAGTGTTTTTTCCCGTGCCGCAGTTGCGTCTGTGGCGATCCTATCGCTTATGACACCCCTTCTGGCAATCGCCGAGGATAAAATGGTGACCCAGGAGACATTGCTTGACCGAATTCAGATTGAAGATTTGCTGATAAGGTACTATGTCGATTTGTCCTCGGGATCCAGTCATGATCTCGCCCAATACTACACCGAGGATGCGGTCCTCGATGTCAATGGAATGATTTCCAGGGGCCGCGAGGCTATTGAGAAATTGTATGAGGGAGTAGGTGATGGAGATGCCAACCTTGGCGGCAGGCTTCACATGCTGTTGAACAATCCGATTATCAGCGTGGACGGAGATACTGCAACAGCATGGGTCATCTGGACCGGTGTCATGAACGACGATGTAAAAAAGCCTCCCCGCTTGTTGGAACAGGGTCGCGAATATGACGAGCTTGTGAAGCGCAATGGTCGCTGGTACATCAAAAAGCGATATATTACTGCCGACAGCGGTCTGTCGGGAATTTGGGAAGACACCTATAAGCCCAGGGAATACAGGTAAGTGTAAAGAGGGATATCCCCTTTTCCCAATATGGCGCTGTAATTTTTTTTTAAAGGCACAAGGCTAATCTCCATATAATCCCGCCTTAAAAAAGCAATGGCTTATCGTCGAGTTTTGATAAGACTGGATTCATCCTATCCACCATTTTGGGACAAACAAGAGGAGAAAAAAAATGAAAGGTAGATATGCATTATTGCTTTTATGCGGATTCATGCATGTAGCTGTCGCCGTCTCAGCTGCGGCAACAGCTGACGTGCTTGCAGACGTCGACCGCCTGGTGACTGAAAAGAAATACCTGAGTGCCTTCAGACTTCTTGACGCACAGGAAAAGGGGGATTCCAATCCCGATATTGCCCTGAAGAAAGCGGAATTGGTTTTGAAATATTTTGTGAACTCCATCGAACACAAGGTCTTCACTCTCACAGACCTAAAAGAGGATGAGGAAATCATTGACGTTCGCGGGAAGCCTGGTTCGTCTATAATTATCAATTTCGATATGGAGAAAATATTTCCCCCTCTGATCGAGAATTATCCCGAGGATCAACGGCTTTATGTGGCTCTGGCAGATTATTACCTCGACGTATACGAATGTTACAGGGGGCAATGGGAGAAAAGCGACGAGGATGTGTTAAAAGATGCACGGTCGCATTACGACAAAGCTATTGCTCTTGGAGACCTGGATTCCGGAGCCTGTTTCCGCGCCGGGAAAACGGCCTTGTACATGAATGATCTGGCCGGTGCAGCCAGACTGCTCGAAACATCCGTGCAGAAATCAAGCAGTTATGCTCCTGCTCGATACAATCTGGCTTACGCCTATGTTTTTCAGGGCAAGCCTTCCGACGCGGCGCCCCATGCCGTTGCTGCCTATGAAATATACGATGTCATACCCCTTAAAGCCGACGCCGCAATGTTGGCAGGGCAGGCTTACATGGAGTGGGGGAATACGGAAGAGGCGCTAAAGCATTATCTCCTGTGTGACAAGATCGCTCCGGACAAGTATGAAAACCTGAGGCGGCTGATGGGGCTCTATGTCAAGTTGGGACGAGGAGAGGAAGCAAACGCCGTAGGGGAGCGGATCTTCGAAATGGACCCTGCTAATCCCACCATGGCTCGGGTGTTCCTTGACAACTACGGGTATTCTTCTCTTGAAGGTGAATTGCCCGGCATCTTCAACGGACTGGCTGCAAAATACGCCGGGAACCCTGCAGCTGTCGGTAACGTCTTGTATCACCTGTCCGTGTTCTATAATCATATCGGCGAGAGCGCTATGGCATTAAAAACCATAGACAAGGCCGAAAGGAACTTCCGCAAGTCGCTTAAGGAAGATCACGTGGTTTTCAAAGCGATCGAGGAAATCCGACAAATAGCCGGGAAGCCCTCCGAGCCGACGAAATGCGATTAAGGGGATGTCCATGAAATAATAACTTGGGAGTGAAGGGGGACATCCTTAAATAACTAAATAACTCTATGAAAGTGGCGTTGATGTAGAAATTGCTTAACGTTCCTTGAGGCAGTAAATGAAAGGCTTTATTGGCGTCACGGATAATGATTGGTTTGCATTTCTCTCCCAACAGCCAGGAATTGATGAGGTGAATTTTTGGCAGTCAAGACGACGTGAAAAAATTTCATAACTCGTGATACCGGTAAACATCTTACAATAGGGGGTATGAAGTGAAATTACTTATGATCTACGCAGATAAATTTGCTTATAAAACCAGCGTAAAGAATCTCGAATCAGCACCTATTAGTGATGTGGAAAAAATCATTGAAAATGCGCTGTTGGGATTCATACATATTGAGCCAAAGGATGAAGAAAATCTTTCTGCGATTGAAACAAAGCTCATCAAGAATGTAAAATGGGCTGCGAGGAAAAATGAAACAAATACTGTCGTTTTACACTCTTTTGCCCATCTAGCAGAAAGTAAGGCTGATCCGGAAGTCACTAAGCGACTTATGGATAACGCTGAATCTCGCCTTATAAATGCCGGCTATGTAACCTATCAAACCCCTTTTGGCTATTTTCTCGATCTCGACATCAAGGCACCCGGACATTCTTTTGCCAGGTTATTCAAAGAATTTTAATAGGGTAATCATGTACAAACTGGCAGCAAAGGCAATTAAAGATGCAAACCGAGTTGTCGTTTTTACCGGAGCTGGTATCTCAGTAGAAAGTGGGATCCCACCTTTCCGCGGGAAGGACGGGCTCTGGAGCAAATACGATCCAACATTCCTTGATATATCGTATTTCTACCAATGGCCAAAAGAGTCATGGATAGTAATCAAAGAGATCTTTTATGATTTTTTTGGCCAGGCTAAGCCAAATGCAGCACACTATGCCCTTGCTGCTCTGGAACAGAACGGATTGATGCAGGCAACGATAACGCAAAACATAGACAATCTTCACTATGAAGCCGGGAGCAAAACTGTTTATGAGTTCCACGGAACCTCACGGTATCTTGTATGTGGTACCTGTAGAAAAAGATACCATGTGTCGGAAATAAATTTAAACAACTTGCCTCCTCTGTGCAAGAGCTGTGGACATGTTTTGAAACCTGATTTTGTTTTCTTTGGCGAACCAATTCCCGAGCAAACTAACAGGTTGTCGTTTCATGAAGCGGAAGTAGCTGATGTTTTTCTCCTGATTGGTACCACTGGAGAAATTATGCCGGCTTCGATGATACCTCATGTTGCCAAAAGGAATGATGCTATGATTATTGAAGTGAATCCAAAGGAATCGAACTACACTAAGAGCATAACCGATGTTTTTATTCGGGCAAAGGCCACCGAGGCAATGACACGATTAGCTCAGGAATTGCAGTTTTAAGACTGAAAGGTATATTCCATCTCAGATATATAATTGTAACAAAAGATTTCTGTCAATTTTTAGACCGGCAAGAGGGAAAATATAATACCAGAGAAATAATTTCTGATCATCTGCTAAAAAAGGAGAATAATTAATGCAATTGTTAATAGTATTTGCTACGGATAATGGTAAAAATTTCAACGATGATCACTTCGGCATGGCAAAATACTACCATATTTACAGGTTTTTTGATGACGGTGAAGAATTTGTAGAACAGAGAGAGAACGTAGAATTTCAAGAGGATGAATCCAAAAAGCATGGTGATCCCGCAAAAGCTCAGGCCACGTCCTCTGTTTTAAAAGGCGTGGATGTTCTCGTGAGTAGAAAATTTGGCCCTAATATTACTCGAATGGTACATAAATTTGTTTGCGTGGTAGTAAGGACGAATGTTATCAGTGATGCCGTCAAAATAGTCAAAAACCATATAGACGAAGTGATTAAGGAGAAGAACAAGACAAAGGACCGAAGACATCTTGTTTTTAAACAATAGCTCACGCAGGAAGAAAAAGACAAAGACCTTCGAATGAAAGCCAAATATATGGATAAAAATGCGCATACACTGATTGCCGTTCCAACTAACGATGAAGTAAATATTTTCCCAAAGATGCTGGGCATGGCAGACAAGATGTTTATTTATGAACTTAACGAGGGGCACATGAAGCTTGTTGAAAAAAGAAATAACCCCTATGCCAAAACACAACAGCATCTAAAAACCCTGGATGTGTATGATCTCTTGCATGATTGTGAAGGGGGTCAAATCTTTAATCTTGACAAATCGTTAACTTCATTGACTGTGAAGGGGTTAGGTCTCTGTTTGTCTCTTGAGGCATTTAATCAGTAATTATTCTAAAAGGATTACATGGGCAGGATAGTACAACCAAAAGGAAATAAAGGCAGTTTGAAGTGGATTCAACATGTCGTTAATGATCATCCAGACATCTTGAACAGGACAATAGATGTATCTATCGGAATTGAACAGGAACAACCCATTGAATGGCTTTCACCAAAAGCAAAAGATGAATATGCTGAATACCGTGATCAAGCATTTCTCGATCTTTTAGGGATTAAGCTTCGTAAAAGAAAGCTCAAAGATTTCTGGCCGAATCGAGGTCCACAATGGGATGCATTGGGGAGGATTGAAAATAAGGCATATTTCCTTGTTGAGGCAAAGGCTCATGTTTCTGAAATTATTTCTTCTTCTCAAGCAAAATCTCCAGCATCAAAAGCACTTATAAATAAAAGTCTGAATGAAACAAAGGATTATCTGAGACTGAATCCAGATTTTGATTTGACTAAAGGATTCTATCAGTATTCAAACAGGCAGGCCCATCTCTATCTGCTGAGAGCATTAAATGATATCCCTACATATTTGGTTTTTGTCTATTTCGTGAATGATCACGCCCACATTCCAACAACAAAAGAGGAATGGGATGGCGCACTTCAACTAATGCATTCGATTCTGGGCTCTCACTCACATAAACTTGCAGAATATGTTATAGATATCTTTATTGATGTTAATAAAATTTAAGATTAGGATTAAAACATCATGAAACATACAGAAGGTGTCTGTGAGATGTGCGGCAATTATGTAGGATTAAGGCAGAAAGCCCATATTGTTGCAGAAGAGCTTAAAGTCAAATCAAATTTACTAATGCTTTGTAATAGGGACGCTGTTAATTTTTTAAGTTTCAATAGATAAAAGTAATTTATCAAAGGGACGGTCATAAAAAACTAAATAACTTCATATGCAATTAAATTTCTTAGTTTCTTATGGACATCCCAAAAACATTCCTTTCAAAGAATATGTCGATGTCAGCTACACGAAGATAAAACGTGTCGATAAATTGGCTTAGTTTCGACACGTTTCATTGTATAGTTGACGGTTTGACATGAATACATTAATTGATAAATGTTCATTGATATGTTTATTGTTAATTGGTCATTGTTAAAGGAAAGGAGAATTCCAATGAAACAGTTTCTATTACTTTTATGCATTTTGATGGCACTTTCATTTTCCACGGCCTGTACAACAGAAACACCTGAAAAACCTGAAGCCGCAAAACAAGATACCGGCAAAATAATTCAGGGTGTGTGGACCCTTGAATACATGGATGTGGGGATTGGTGAAAATAAAAGAACCAGGGAAGACGCGCAGTTTATGATGTTTATCATGGAAAAGCACTACAGCGCCATCCGTGATTTTACACCGAAACCGGCACCGGGCGAGGAAGGCTCTCCCGTGGCCGCCCGCTCTTTTATGGCTGATGCCGGAACATATGAATTTGACGGTACTGATCTGGTCGTCCATCATATGATAGCCGGGTTTCCCTTCCTGGGATCGATGACTTTCGGGTGTTCCATGGAAGGAGACAATACTCTTATCCTGAAGCCGCAATACGACAAGATGGTCATGCCCGGGATGGACAATATCAAACCTTCACCGGATGGAAAAATGGGCTATGGCGATATGGCTGTACGTTATGTATTTAAACGATTGGAATGATCAATCTGTTTTTCATTTTTCATTATTAATTGATAATTGATAAATGTTCATTGATATGTTTATTGTTCACTGATCATTGTTAATTGTTAAAAGACAAGTGTCTATGCCTTGAAAGGGGACGTTCGTGCACAGCGTGCTTAAATAGTCTTTTGGCAATTTCTGCACGAAGTCCCCTCTTACTAATGTTTGATCCATAATAAGTTCTATAAGGCAATCAGGATAACATCAAAAAAAAGGAGGAGAACAATGAGACGTACTACTTTTATGTGTATTGTGCTTTTAAGCGTATTACTTACCCCCATGATCAGCTTCGCAGCGGATAAGGTTTCCTGCACGCGCGGAGGACTGCGGCATGCTGTCGACTTGTACATCAAAGCCCAGACCAAAGGCGATATTTCAGGCCTGCCCCTAGGGACGATGTTGAGTTACAAGGAGAACATGGTGCCTGTTGACATCAAAAAGGGTCTTATCAATACTCCGATGAAGATAGACTTTCATCGCAGCCTGTACGATACTTATTCGGGCCAGACGTTTACCGAGGTAATCGTGACAGACAAGGAAAAACCCTATGTCATCGGTACACGCATGCGTGTCAATCATGACAAGATCGCCGAGATCGAGATCCTGTGGACCACACCAGGCTATTGGCTCTTTGACGCCGATGCCTATCTAAAGTATTCGTCATCGGAAAACTGGGACCCCGTTCCCCAGGAGAATCGTGAAACGCGCGGAACGCTGGTCGCCGCGGCAAACGCCTATCTCGACGCATTCCTTGAAGGGAAAATTGACCTTGTGCCGTGGGGATTCCCCTGTGTCCGCATTGAAGGCGGTGCATATACCGGCACGGGCTCACCAGATGACAGCTGCGAAGTTGGGGTCCCTAGCGGCTTGAATATCACTAACCGCCGATTTATAGTGGACGAGGTGATCAATTCGGTAGTGGTATTCTGCACCTTTGGCATAGATACCCCGGATGGTGAAAGTGGCGCCCCTGATACACACCTGTTCCGGGTGGAAAACGGCACGTTGCGCTATGTGCATACACTGACTCACCTGTTGATGTCAGACTTCCGGGGTGAGATTCCAAAAGATATGCCGAAACAGTAAGCCGGATATATGGCGAACATGCGCGCAGGGACGCACTTTCAAAATATCAAAACCCGTTTGATTTATAGAAATGCGTTCCTTCCGGCGCGGCTCGGGTCGGACCAAGGCAAGTGTCTGTAATGGATTAAGAAGCTTTGCAGGAAGGCGCGATTTTGAAGCTTAAAATGATATTTTTAACCTCTAAAAGATGATTTTAAGGGCGAAGGGGATTGCCGAGAGCAAACAGACATTACATTCCAGGCTATGTCTGGCACATAACTCATCGGCGCCACAAGAAGGAATTTCTTTTAAAATTTGCCAGAGACCGCCGCCGTTACCTCTATTGGTTGTTTGAAGCCAGAAAACGCTATGGTTTGAAAGTGCTCAATTACATGGTGACCTCTAATCATGTTCATCTTCTTGTCAGGGATGATGGTGATAGAGACGTGATACCTAAATCGATCCAATTGATTGCAGGAAGGACGGGCCAAGAATTCAATCAAAGAAAGAGCCGGAAAGGGGCTTACTGGGAAGATCGTTATCATGCGACGGCGGTTGAAACAGACAGACATTTGATGCAATGCCTTGCTTATATTGATCTCAACATGGTTCGTGCCGGGGCTGTTGAGCATCCCTCAAAGTGGGTATTTAGTGGATACAATGAAATTCAGAAACCTCGGGAACGATATGCGCTGATTGATTACGAAGGTCTAAAGAGGTTGCTTGACTTCAAATCGATGTATGATCTTGCAGAGTCCTATCGTGGATGGATTGAGGAATTGCTGAATGAGGGAAACCATTCTCGAGATGAGAAGTGGACGGAGAGTGTTGCGGTCGGGAGTGAGGGATTTGTGGAGGCCACTAAAGAGAGGCTTGGATTCAAGGCGAAAGGACGTGAAGTAGTGGGAAGGGACGGAAGCTATGAACTGAGAGAATCTCCAGCGCCTTACGAGGGCATTTTCGGGTATGAAAATATTGATCTAAGGCATCAAAATGAATATTTTTGGGAAGATTTGCCTTGAATTTCAACATGATTGCTTGGTCCGACCCGGATCCGAAAGGCGAACATAAAGGGGGATTGTCCCTGATTTTTACATTACTTGATAACTGATAATTAATAACTGTATTCTATTTACTGTTTATTATTAATATGAAAGGAGGATTTTTCCATGGAAAAGAAATACAATCGACGTGAAGTATTAGGATTGGTAGGAGCTGGGGCTGCGGTTTTAGGGACATACAGCCTCGCGAACGGTGCAACTAAAAACAAAACCACATCTGACCAACAGGAGAAAAAACCTATGACACCTCTAGAAAAATTCAATAAATACGGTGAGGATCTCGAGTACCACCTGATGCTTCGAACATCTCCCATTGCCGCCAAGATGCTGGAAAGTGAATCCGATATTCCTGAAGGAGCGCTCAGGCCAAAAAAGGACCGTGGATATCATTTTGCCCAGTGTCAGGCCTTTGCTCTGTCTCGTAGGGACGGGATCACGGTCGCCATGCTGAAGGAAGATCACTGGTGTCCGGCCGCCCCCCTTGCCTATGGAAATGTGCCACAGAACCAACAGAGCCAAGGCTATGACTGCTTTCCCTATGGAAAATATGTAGGCATTGTCACAGCCCCGTTGAAAGACGCGAGTTTTATACCCGATGTGGTTATCATCTGGTCCAACAACGCCCAGCTGAGGGCGCTGATTCTGTCCATGGACAGAACGGAAAGCTCTCAAATAAAAAGCCGTTTGCTTCCCCCTTCCTGTTCATATGCCGTGGTCAATCCCATACAAGATAACAACTACTGGATGGTACTGCCTGATCCCGGAGAGTATGAAAGGGGAGTGGGTACGGAAGACGAGATGATGTTCTCTGTCCCGGGCGCCAAAATGGAGACCCTGATTGCCGGGTTGAGGAAAGGTGAGAAAGGATATTTTTCCTATCGTCATCATCATCCCTTCATTCGACCGGACTTTCCAAGACCCGATTTCTATAGACAGTCGTTTAAATCCTGGGGTTTGGATGCTGATGATACACTTGATTGGCCAGAATATACATAGCGTATAGCGGGACGCTCTTCAGTAGTTTTATAGTCATAATAGGGGACGTTGTTGACTAGCGTGACAAACTATGGCTAGTCACGCTAGTCAACAACCTAAATCCCGGCTCCGAAAATACCTGGAATCATGAAGATATTTTAGGATGGGAACTCTACAATCGCATAAAAAGATAGCTGTGCCTCGATTTGTGATGGGGTCAAATCTCCGTTTAGTTCATATTAATGAAAGCAAGTTTAAAATTTAAGTATATTAAGTTATATATTGAGTAAGAGCTAATAGGAGATTTGACCCCTCAACAACATTGGTGCAGTGATCATTAGGGTTAGTGAACTACTATAATCATGGGAGGATTAGCTATGAAGAATGAATTTACCAGACGTGAGGTTCTGGGAGTCGGATTAGGTGCGGCAGCGCTGGCAACAGCAGGTGTGGCCACTTCTACCACCTCAGCTGCGCAACCAGAAAAGAATAGTTCTTCTGAATTAAGTGACTTTAATAAATATGGCGAAGAACTGGAATCCCTGCTTTGCCTGAGAACGTCACCCGTCGCGGTTAGAATGCTGAGATCTGAAGATGAGATCCCGGATGGGAGTTACAGACCAAAGAGAGATCAAAACAAGCATTACGCCCAATGCCAGGTCTTCAGCCTTTCGAGAAGGGACAGGATGACGGTTGCCATGCTGAAGGACGACAACTGGTGCCTTGGACCCATTATGGCCTACGGGCTTGTCGAGATGCCGCCTCCACCGCCCGGCGCGGGTGCCGCTCCCTCCATGCAGTATAAACACTTTGAATACGGCAAATACGTCGGAATACTGACAGCGCCGCTGAAAATAGCGCAGTTTGAGCCTGATCTTGTACTGGTCTATTCGGACACCAATCAATTGCGGGACATGCTCTTATCTCTAAAAGAAGAGGAAAAGCCAAAAGTCAGAACCAATCTTTTCCCTATTTCTTGCGCTTTCTGCATTACAAATCCTATCATCGATAATGAGTACTGGGTCAACCTGCCCGATCCCGGCGAATACGTCAGGGCACTGACTCAGCCCGGCGAGATGATATTTTCCATACCCGTTCCCAAGCTGACGGAATTTATGGAAGGATTAAGGAAATTCGACAAGGAATCCATGTTCGCGCATGAGCAGATGATGATGGAGTCGGATTTCGAGCAGCCTGATATTTATAAACAGATGTTCGAGTCATGGGGAATGGAGCATAGTTAATGATCGGTTTGATCTGGCGGAAGCAGTATAAAGGGGGACGCATAAAGAAAAAGCAACAGGGTCAGGTCTTCATTCTTCACTGATAGCCTTAGGTGAATTCAAGTCGAAGCGCACCATAAAAGGTAACTAGAAGACATGACAGGGTTTCTGGTAGTGTAGGAAGAACCACCAACCTCACACCAGAAGGAGCCTGTCATGCCTTATACCCATCTTACAGAAAATGAGAGATATGTCATTAGTCATTTAAGCATTGCCGGTTTTAGTTTGCGAGAAATCGCCCGGAGGATCAATCGGCACCATACCACGGTCAGTCGAATGCAAAGGGGTCAGGTCTACCGTTGACTGTTGCTCCTGATCTTCAGAACGAGAAAGAGCAAAAGGGAGACTTGATAATCATATGAAGTGCGTAAAGCTTAATGAAAATGGGGACGCCGTAACGTTTTAAGGTTTTGGCATATCACCCTTTATTTAGGAAACGATGAGCAGTTGAAAGAAGCTTAAAACCTTATAGCGTCCCGCTTTAATGATGATAAAGAAGGTCTACAATCTAATACTGTGTATGTGATAGGGGACGTTCTTCACATTTACATATTTAGGAAACACCGTCTTCTGCTATACATCAGGAGATTAAACTAATAAATCCTATTCGGATGGAAATCCTATGCGTAAAATATTACTTACTCTTATTCTTCTTTGTTTACCCGCAACTTTGTGGGCAGATGATCCGTTCATTGGAACTTGGAATATGAATCCTTCGAAATCCACGTTTAGCTATCCCGCGCCCAAAAGATTTACGATGATTGTCAAAGCCGTACAGGGTGAGCTCGAATGCATTGAGGATGTTATTACTGCCGAAGGAAAGGTTATTCGTCGCAGCTATAGGGGCAAATATGATGGTAAGGATTACCCTTTAAAGGGAGACCCGACCATGGACACAATTTCCTTTACGCCTATTAAAGAGAATAAAAGCACATATGTGATTAAGAAAAGCGGAAAAGAAGTTCTTCGGGGGGAATCGGTTGTTTCAGAAGACGGGAAAACGTGGATAGATACTGGAAGTGGGAATGATGCAAGGGGAAAGGCTTACACCTTCACTATCTTCATGGAACGGCAGTAGTGCGTTATAAGGGACATCCTATAATGCTCCTGTCAAGGGAAAAATTAATTATTGTAAATTCAGTCAGTTATCAATGAAGGTCTTATTTTGACAAACCTATCCATTAAGTTTTTGAAAAACTTTAAATATATTGTT
>Ga0315543_1001457_pt1 | contig 25492 bp, 21 predicted proteins | sample SalMarSW160210MG_2_FD_203098 | JGI IMG/M metagenome (GOLD analysis project Ga0315543, IMG submission 203098) | Salt marsh sediment microbial communities from the Plum Island Ecosystem LTER, Massachusetts, United States - Salt Marsh Sediment SW1601-210 ... | reverse complement strand
AGGGTTTCTCAGATCTTCATAAGGGCATGTGGTGAACTCTTCCCACCGTCCTCTGGGGAGCCCTTCCGTGAGTGTCTCTACTGCTCTTCCTCTGAACATCGCGCCACCGCCGATAACTGGCGCTCCCTTATCCTGCTCTTTGTCTATGCCGACTTCCACCGTAGGTTTCTCAATGCAAATCGAGCCTGCGGGCATGCCCAGTCTTTGCGCTGCGGCCAAAGCCCGCTTGGCGGGATTGTCTTTCCCCTCTTCATAGTGAAACGAGTCATCACTCACACTGACGTCCGAAACTAGCAATTCGCAAAGAGGCGCCAGCCAAAGCTCAGCATCTTCCTCAGACGTTGCCCAATAGGCATTGGTTACCACACCGGTTTCAAAGCCCTTATCACGAGCAATTCGGATGCCCTCAAGCATCAGCGGATAGAATAGAAACGGCTCACCACCCTCGAAGTAAACCCGTTCTATCGTTCCAATCCTGACCGACTCATCAAGAACTCTCCTGATCTGCTCCAGGGCAAAGGTCCCTTCTGCGTTCGGACTGCTGTACACAAAGCAATGGTCACATTCCAGGTTGCAGGTATAGGTCAGGAGAAAGTGGATTCCGGTTAGCATTTTGACCCTCCCACCAAAACTTCCGAAGTTTGGAGAACTTCGGAAGTTTTCACTCACACCGCCACATCACGGCGCTCAAACGCGATCAGGCCTACAGCTAACAACAGAACTGATCGGTTTGCGACAAGAGATCCTGTCACACAAGCGAGCGTAGGAGCCCGGCGGGTAACCGCCGAATGTTCCCACACTACCACACACCCGGCAGCAAGCGATAGCGCGTGCGTTCAGCATATTCCTGGTAGCCGTCCAGCTCGGCCAGCAGCGTCTTATCTTCCAGTACCGTCCGTACAACGGAGAGCAACGCCGATAAGCCGCCCGGGATCAGCGCCCACCACGAGCCAAGCATGACCGGCGTGGCAAGCTCAAACAGGATCGTCCCAACGTAACCCGGATGGCGCACAAAGCGGTAAGGCCCGCCGGCAGCGACGGTATGGCCCCGCTCTTTCTGGATGCGCACGACCTGTGAAAAGAACGGGTTCACGGCAGTGGCCCAGACGACCAACGCGTACGCCAGCGCGGCAACCGCCAGCGCGGCGATCTGGAGCGGGAGCGAAATCCCTGTCGTCCACCCAAAGCGCTCATCCAGCCCGGCCACGATGCATCTGGCTATCGTCGCCAGACCGATGATGCTGAGGATCGCCATGTCCCAGGTTTTGGCGCCCTTCTTGGGTCCGGTGCGTTCTGCGAGTAATTCCGGGTTTCGGGGGATCACGACTAGCGCGGTGGCCGTACTCCAAGCCAGCATTATGCCGACCAGAGCCCACCCCATCCCCCAGTCCAGACGACCGGCGGGGAGGAACAGCATCACTGCCAGCATCAGCAGGCCCATTGCTTCCCTTAGCAAATACCTCTTGACGGAGGTGTTGGTGCTCATTTCTATCTTTTTCCAACGAACATCGCGTATCCCAGGTATTTGAAAAGATGCTTCGGGAGATGACGCCTTTCTGCCATATACTTTCTGAAAGCCGGATTCTTGATGTACAGGAACAGCGTTCGATAAAACATTCTCCACATATCCTGGAAACCATACCGCTGAACTTGAGTGGACTCCCGTCGCGTATCAAATCTGTAGGTCTGCACGACGATGTCGCCCAGCCCAGCTCCTTCCAACAAACCCATCCAACCTTCAAGAGTCGGAATGTCCGGCTTGATGTCCCAAACGTGCCTTACCTGTTTGACCAGCGACTCGGCTGGTGTCTCGAGCCAGAGTTCCTCGTTCAACCCCACATATCCGCCCGGCCTGGCCACGCGAGCACATTCGCTGACCGCGCGCTGTTTGTCTCTTATAAATGTGAGTATGGACTCGCCGATGACCACATCGAAAAAGGCGTCCTCGAAGGGGAGGTTTTGCGCATCGGCGACCCTGAATTCAACGCGGTTCGTTACTCCTTCCTTTTGTGCCCGTTTATTCGACCTGTCAATCATGCCTTCAAGAAGGTCTACGCCGACCACGCGGCAGCCATGCTTTTTGGCAAGGTAGCAAGCCGTTGCGCCGACGCCGCAACCGACCTCCAAGACGTATGTATCCTTGCCGATGTGGCATAATTCGATGAGCTCTTTTGTCGTCTCGAACCCTCCCATGTGTTTTGTGGTGCCCACGTAAGCCTGCAATTCAAAGTAGGAAAGTTCTGGGTTCGCCATCTTTGGTTTCTTGTTCTCCATTCTTCACTCCCGCGGTGAATTCCCCTACCACACACCAGGCAGCAGGCGGTACCGCACGCGTGCGGCATACTCTTCGTAGCCCTCGAGTTGCTCCAGCAGTGTCCTGTCCTCAAGTGCCGTGCGGACGATGACAAGGCACACCGTAAGCGCCGCCGGGATGAACGCCCACACCGAGCCGAGTATCAGCGGCGTTGCGAGATCGAACGCGATTGCCCCGACATAGCCCGGATGGCGCACAACCTGATAGGGCCCGCTGGTCGCGACGGTATGGCCCCGGTCCTTTGCGATGCGCAGGACGCCGTAGAAGAACCTGTTCGACGCCATGGCCCAGGTAGTCAGAAGGGACCCCAGCACCGCGATAGCCAACGCGACGATCAGCAGTGCGAGCGGAATCCCTGGCGACCACCCAAAGCGCACATCCAGCCCAGCCACGATACATGTGCCCGTCGGGCCCCACAAGGCCATTATCCCGGCGAGCGCTCTATCCAGGTCCCTTTTTCCCCTGAACTGGGTCCGTTCTACCACCAGCTCCGCGTTGGTTGGGATCAGGACAAGCGCGTTGACACCCATACTAGCCAAGTACACGCCGATATAGACCCACGCCATCACCCAGTCCAGGCGGCCTGAAGACCCGAACAAGCTCGCTGCCGCGATCAGTACAAAGATACCGGCCTGTAGCAGCCATTTCGAAATCACGCCGCTTATGTCGGGTTTCCCATTGGGTCGGTTGACAGGTGTGTTGGCATTCATTTTATCCTCATTTGACGATTCCGGAGCAGCAAAGCACCTGGTAGAAAACCCGGCCCACAAACGCTCCAACCTGTAGGGCAGCTTTCGCTAGCTGCCGCTTTCCTGCACTATGCGCAAGAACCTTGGAATTGGACGAGATGGTCGTTCGTGCCCCTATTCACTTTCTCCCGACGTATACTCCGTATCCGAAATACTCATCAAGATTCTCAGGCGTGACCCCACCACCCTCTCGTACTCCCTTCACGAATCTCCTGTAGGCTGGACTTCTGGCATAGAGTGACAGCATTCTGCACAGAACGCGCAGCATTCCTCCATAACCATACCGCCGCAGTATCCCTCTAGCCTCGCTTCGGGTGTCGATTTCGTAGGTTCTTGCGATTATCTCTCTCAACCCAGCGCCCGCCAACAATCCCGCCCAACCATCAGAAGTCAGAGGTTTCACGTTAGCACCCACCTCCTGGGATGCCCATGCGACCAATTCCGGCGGAGGCGGAACCTTTAGCCAGATTGACTCGTTAAGCCCGACGTACCCTCCCGGCTTTGTCACCCGCACATACTCGTTGACCGCTCTCTGTTTGTCTTCTGGAAAGGCGGTTACGGACTCGGTAATGACTGCATCGAAAAGGTCATCCTCGAAAGGGAGGTCTTGTGCATCTGCTACCCTGAAATCAACCAAGTCCCCTACCCCCTCTCCTTCGCCCTTTCCTCGGACCTCTCGATCATCGCTTCAGAAATGTCTACACCGACCACTTTGCAGCCATACCTTTGTGCGATGAAGCAAGGCGTCACCCCGGCGCCGCAGCCAACATCCAAGACGTATTTGGCTTCGCTTATGTGGCACAACTCAATGAGCTCTTCTGTGGCCTCGAGACCTCCTAGGTGTTTTGTGAGGCCCACATAAGCTGCAAAATCGAAGAAATCTTGCTTATCCTCCATTTGATAACCTCTCCTCTTGCTCTTGCTTACTTGTTCTGCATACTGCGACTACCAGGCACCCGGCAGCAGGCGGTAGCGCACCTGCCCGGCGTACTCCTTGTAGCCGTCGAGTTCATCCTGTAGCATCTTATCCTCAAGCGCCGTGCGGACGACGAGGAGGCACGCCGCTAGCCCTGCCAGCATAAGCGCCCACAGCGAGCCGAAGATCAGCGGTGTCGCGAGAGTGAACGCAATGTATCCAACGTAGCCCGGATGGCGCACGTAGCAGTAAGGTCCACCGGTGGCTACGGTCTGGCCCCGGTCCATCTGGATGCGAACAGCGCCGGAGAAGAACACGTTCGACGCCATCGCCCAGCTGAACAGGCCCTGCCCCAGCACCATGAGAGCCAGCCCAATGAGATGAATCACCAAAGCTACCTGTGGCGACCACCCAAAGCGCACATCCAACCCGGCGACGATGAACATGCCCAGCGAAGGGATCGCGATGAGACCGGCAAGTACTCTATCCCAGTCTTTGACGTTCTCCTTGATTTCGCTGCGCTCTGCCATCAACTCAGGGGATACGACAACCAAGTTGATGACCAGAATGCCGGCGCCCACGCCAAGATAGGCCCACAGCCAGACCCAATCCAGGCGGCCCGACGTAATGAACAAGATGGCAAATATGAAGAGGAACTGCCCGATAACCTGGCGCATCCGCTTCCGAACCCTGTCTGTCATGTCAGAGTTCTCTTTTGGTGGGTTAACGGGTGTCTTGGCATTCATTTCATCTCTCCTGGATGATACTTAGTTGTTGCGCACACTAGCGACTACCACATGCCCGGCAGCAGACGGCAGCGCGCCCGCTGGGCCTACTCGGCGTAGCCGGGGAGTTCCTCGCGCAGCGTACGCTCTTGGAGCGCGGTGTGAATCCATCACTACCGATAGGAGCACACGCGGCCCAGCAGGCAATTGAGGCGTGCCTTCCCTGACCAGGCCGCCAATCAGCGCTTTAGCTACGCCTCACGCTTAGTCCCAGCGCGGCGGCGGAAAGGCAGCCACAGAGAAGGTAGTCGCCAGCCTCCCTCCCCACCCACGCGGATGTCTCGTCGCTGGAAGCGCCACCAGGCCAGCAACGCGAACACGGCCGACACCGCCAGCAGGCCAGCCAGCCACCCCCAGTTCAGCTCCGTGACGGCATCGCCACCTTGGTAGTAGTGCAGCGGGGTGAACTTGATGGCCGATTCGAGGTCTTTGTTGATGTTGGCCAACCCGATCAGCAGGTAGTTGGCTACCAGAAGACCTCCGCTGGCCATGCCAGCCATGCGCACCGAGGGCAGCAGCATGCTGAACAGCAGCGCCAGCGTGCCAAACACGAGCAACTCTGCAAACAGGGGCAGGAAGGGCCGCAGGAATTCGATCCAGGTGAGTTCCATACCCGAGCGCCCGGAGGGAATGACCCAGCTTAACCAGCTCACGAGCAGGATCACCGCTGTGGCGGCCACGAAGCCCAGCCACCGGCCCCAGAAGAGCGCCGTGCGACTCACCGGATGGGCCAGCACCAGGTCCAGGATGCCTTTCTCTTCGTCACCAACCAGCAGGCTGGCGCCCACGCCGACGGCAAAGATGCCGATGATGATCTGCATATAGGTGCAGTAGTAAATGTCAATGTAACCTGCGGGAGTGGTGATGGCCATCATGTCGCCGAAGAAGGCCAGCAACTCCTGCGGGTAACTTGCTATGAGTTCCTCAAAGCCTGCTATGTCAGCGATAGTATCGAAGAAAGACACCATCATCAAGCCATACAGGGCCAGACCAATCCCCCAGCCAATCATCTGACCGCGCATGCGGCGTAGAGTGTGTTTGAATTCTGCGAACATGTCAGTTTCCCTCCTCGTCACCGGCCTCGTAGTAGGCCAGGAAAATCTCCTCCAGCGAGGGCCGCTCGGTCTCAAAATCGCTCACCGGGAAGGCAGCCAGCGCCTTGATGAGGCCGTCCATCTCCCCTTCCACCTGCAGCAGCACGCTCGTTCCATCGTCCTGCGATAGCACGGTCACGCCAGGCACGTTGGCCAGTGGGCCGATATCCACTGCCTGCTTGAAGCGGATTGTAGCACGGCGCATAGCACGGTTAATCAGTGAGGCGGTCTCCGCCACCTCCACAATCACACCCTCGCGGATGATTGCCACGCGCTCCGCCGCAGCCTGCACCTCGCTCAGAATGTGCGAGGCGAAGAAGACGGTCGCGCCCTCGGCCTGCGCTTCGGCCAGCAGCCGCAGCACTTCACGCTGCATCAGCGGGTCCAGACCAAGCGTCGGCTCATCCAACAGAAGCAGTTCAGGGCGGTGCATCAGCGCCTGCACCACACCGACCTTCTGCTTGTTGCCATGCGAGAGGTTCTTGATAATGGGCTTAAGATCGAGATCGAGGCGCTCGGCAAGCTGCCGCACAAAGCCCCAGTCTACCTTGTTGCCGCGCAGGGCATTGAAGTACCGCAGCGCGCCTTCGACCGTCATATTGGGATCCAGTCGCAGTTCGCCCGGCAAGTAGCCAGCGCGCGCCTGCACCGCCACTGGGTCGGCCTGGGGGTCCAGGCCCAGCACGCGGACGGTGCCGCCGTCGGGGCGGATCAGGTCCAGCAGGCAGCGCATGGTCGTCGTCTTGCCCGCCCCGTTCGGGCCGAGATAGCCAAAGATCTCGCCGCGCCGCACTTTCAAGTCTATGTCTCGCACCGCCCGGACTCGGCCGTAGGATTTGGTCAGGTCCTGCACATCGATCACAATGTCGCTCATCGTATCTCCCTCACGTTCTCTTGCGCATCAGCCTTTCCTGAACGGCTTCGCTCGTCAGTTCTGGCAGTCCGTCAGAAGCAATCCACTTCACACTTTTCGAGTCTATTCTCTCAATCTCCCGGGCCACTTCAATGGCCTTCCTGTTCAGATTGACGTTTCGCTCGCCAATCTATGGCACAATCTTATCACAAATCGACTGCAATTTCCAGACAAAACACTGCCAAAAACTTTCATCTTTCTTTATTCTGAACTGTTGCCCTCCCTGGCCTCAACTTCCATCTCCATCAAGACCCTGGCCACCGCCTCAATGGATTCTCTACGTGCACGGTAAACGGTTCCTTCGCTCATAAACAACTCGCTCATGATTTCGGCGGTTTTCTTGCCCTCTACGTACTCATCATAAAGGATGATATAAGGGTGCCATTCTTTCACGACGCTTCGCTCCCCCGCCGGCTTGAGCTCATTCAGCGCCGTGAGTATTGCTTCTCTTAAAGCTCTTCCCTTATCAAGGTAAGTGACAGGGGAGCCATTGTGCACCATGTACGAATCTACTATTCCCAAACCGGCCAATGGATGCTCCCCCAGATAGGGATAACTGGGCAAGTTCCTTAACGCGTCTTCAACCAGGTCACGAAATCTCTCGTTGGCCATTGTGTCCATGTATGATACTCCTGGATGACTTGGGCATTGAAACCATTTCACACTGGGCCTCGCCCACGTCCCTTAGTTCGGAAACAGGCGTGGCACACGCTGCCCATACTCCTCGTATTCCTTCCCAAAGTGCGCAGCTAGTTCTTGGTCTTCGAGAATAGACAGCACCCAGAACGCAACCGTGAGGAATACCCAATTAGCACTGAGGGAAAGCGGGTACGCATCGCCAACATAGAAGAACTTGGCGGGATCAAACAGTAGCGTCGTGAAGAGCGTGATACCGATGGCCGATAGGAACTGTGGATGACGCACCAAGCCATACGGCCCCTCCGTGACCAGGCCGTCATCCACGCGGCGAAACAGAAACGAACGCCGCACGCCCAGCACGGCAATCGCCCACACGCCTAAGGCCGTTGATACTCCGACTCCCAGCCAGCAGAGCACATCTAGCCAATCTCCCACAGGCAGCCAGCCGATTCTGTAGTGCTCTGGAGCCCAGCGAGCCTCAGGTGTAGCATAGAGCACCAACCAGCCCGTAGCGATCAGAAGCATGCCGAGGGGACGCAGGAGAGCGGAGAAGACGTAGTAGGCAGTGCCCCAGCGCTCACCTAGTTGATGCGTGTAGCGGGTGAGCCACAAGCAGCCTATCCCACTCAGCCAGATCAGCGGTGCATATTCATAGAAAGGTTCGAGTCCCGAGACGTAAACTGGAAAGATAGGGGGAAACATCCGAATTTACCTCCTTAGGCAGTGTATGTCTTCGCTTGCACCACACCTTACCCCAAAGCTGCCAGATTGCCAGGATTCTTGCTTCCGCCTGGGCCACGAACGTGAATCACTGAGTATTGGGACTGTTTCAGTGCCCAAGTGCGCTCAGTGATTCAAGGTTCCCACTGCATCGCTGCCCAGCGGGCTTATCATGGCGAGCTACCGATTACCGTTCAACTGTGTTCATATCACGTTCGGCAGAAGCATGTAGAACGTGGTCACGCGCGAACTCGTCATACGTCAGGCTCTGCAGCTCCTTTAAGGCGTTCACGCAGTTGGCGATAACGCTTAAGCGTGCCACGATAGGGGTTGTATCCACTGAGCAACTCTCCCTTCCGGGCTTTTTCCAGAATTGCGCGTTCATGTCGCTCGAGCACTGGCTTAAAGTCCAGATACTCGCTCACTGTACGTGCCGTGAACTCGATCATCGCCTGCCGATCACGGCAGTAAAGCAACACGCCGTCGCGCAGGACACGAAAGCGCAGGGCCAGCGGCATCTGGTTGAGAATGACTACGTCCACGTCATTGATGTGCAGGATGCCCATCAGCCCACCGATGATCTCCAACCGCATGTCAAACATCAAGTCCTCGTCAGGCGCACCGCGCAGCAGCACTGCCACGTCCACATCCGAAAGCGGCCCGCTGGTCCCACGTGCCCGCGAGCCGAACAGATAGGCTAACATCACGCTGTCGAGTGAGGCGAAGTAGCTCTCTAGTGCTATCTTGTATTGTGACAGGTCACGCGGCAACCGGGAGTTCATCCACCACCTCCATTGATCTAGACGCAGTAGCCTGGCGCAAGAATTCTACAACACACCTACGTCGTTTACGGCCATTATAACCTATCGTGGCACAAGGAGCAAACCCCCAACACTTCCCAAGGTGCGGTTCAGTTTGGGGGCAAACAAGGCAAGGAGTTCCCAGGGTTTTTCCGCGGTAGAACAAGAGTCAACCGACCTCCCCACGTTCCCCCGCAGTGCAACTGCGGGGTTGCCTGTGCGGCCTCTGCAGCTTTGCACCTACGGCCGGCAGCATACCATCGCTTGGAGGCACTGCCGCTGAACGTGATGGATATAGCCAGACCTTCGCATAGCCCTCAAGGAGTTCCAACTTGACAATCCAACATAATCCTGCTAGAATTATGTCGTGCGAATGTACTATACGAAGGAGGTGTGTCGTGCCACCTGAGCAACCGCCACTCTTCCCCCTCACAGAACCTGAAAGCAAAGACAAAAGAGCTCCTGCATTGACAGCGCATTCCTCGCTGCACAAGGCACTCGCTGCTTTCGACGCTCACATGCTCGACAAAGACTTTAGCATACACACCATCAAGGCGTTCGACAGCGATTTGCGTCTGTTGGCACGCTTCCTGGGACGCAGGACGCCCATCGGCAGCATTAGCGCCAGCCAATTGGAGGCTTTTCTCAAGTACTTGCGTCACGAACGCGGTGTGCCTTGCAAGCCCAAGTCCCTGGCGCGACGTCTGACCACTCTAAAAGTCTTTTTCTCCTGGCTGGCAGATGAAGGTGCGATTCCAGCAGACCCGGCCGCTCCGCTGATACACCACAGGGTCACAACGCCCCTACCCCGGGTCCTCTCCGAGCCGGAAATCGCTCAACTCCTCGCAGCCACCGACAAATGGCGCCGAGACGCTGAGAAACCAGATGCGCGCCCCCACCTTCTGCTGACGCTGTTGCTGAGCACGGGCATCAAGAAAGGCGAGTGCACGAACATCGCCCTCGCTGACATTGACGCTACTGACCAAAGCCCACCAAGTGTCTTCATACGCTACGAGAGCATCAGGCAGCGGCACAAGGAACGCAAGCTCCGCCTGCCCCCACAGTTCCCTGCTATCCTGCGTGAGTATCTGGCCCAGCACAAACCAAAGATAAAGCTCTTCGAATGCACAGCGCGCAATCTCGAGTACGTGCTGGATGAGTGCGCCAAGAGGGCGGGACTGCCACAACGGAGATTGTCATTCGAGGTTCTGCGTTGGACCTGTGCTGTGCGTGATTACAAAGCTGGCATGGGCGAGGACGCCCTGCGTCGCAAACTGGGGCTCTCGCACATCACCTGGGCCGAGACCCTGGTTAAGCTGGAGAGGCTGACAGCGACTGCGTTGTAGGGTGCTGTCGTTCAGCGCTTCCTGTGCTTGATTATCTTCTGCGAGAGCTCTAGATCATCCTGTGTGTTGATGTTGAAAAAAGACAGGTGCTCAGGATCAAAGATGTCCACTTCGTTCTGCTCAACGTAGCGAACTCGCACCTGACGGAAGAAGCTAATGACGCGCAGTTCACTACGGTCCAACGAATCCGCCATAGGGCGCACACAGGCTTTGCTGTAAACAGCGTGCAGCGGTTCTGTCTTGCCGGCGATGCTGGGGATCACTACGTCGAAATCAGCGGACAGCAGTATCATGTAGCGCAAGAGATTGAGGTTTAACAAGGGCATGTCACAGCCTACCACCAGTCCACGATCATGGTGCATGGCCTTCAAACCAGTATAGATACCCCCCAGGACACCCATACCCGGACGGGCGTCCGGGACGACGCGAGCTGCCAACCGAGCGAATTCCCGTTTTTCGTTTGCCACCACAAGGAGGTCATCGCTCAAAGTGGTCATGATGCTAAGGATCCGCTCCAGCAGCAACTCGCCATCCAACTTGAGCAGCGCCTTGTCCATTCCCAGGCGCTGGCTCTGGCCACCAGCCAGGACTATAGCGCTGACCTCTGGCACAACACCTCCCCGGACTGGCTACACCACCCTGACAGTATTCATAACCACCAAGGCACTAAGGCACGAAGACTGCTCTTTTGCTTGTTCCCTTGGTGTCTTCTCGGCTTCGTGGTTAACTCCCGAGCCACAAGCAATTAACAACCACCAGGACACCAAGACACAAAGACCAGTATTGTACATGTTTTGTTGGTACCTTTGTGGCTTCGTCGTTCACCTCGAAATCAGGCTCTTACCCCTCAAGCACCTTCACCGGAAAGTAGCACACGCCAACGGTACCAGGCCCAGTGTGCACGGCGAGAGCAGATGACAGGTTTGTCACCAGCATCTCCACGCAGTCAAAGCTCTCCTCGACCATGCCACGCAGGGTATGGGCGGCCTCCTCATCCGCAGCGTGAACGATGGCCGCCTTGATCTTGCCCCCTTTGCCGACCTTCTCTGCCATCAGCTCCATCATACGCCGGTAGGCAGCCGGGCGACTGCGTTCCTGTCCCAGCGCCACAATTACGCCGTCTTCCATACTGATGAGAGGCTTGATGTTCAAAAGCGACGCCACCAGGTGTTTCGCCTTCCCAATGCGTCCGCCCATGTACAGGTATCGCAGGGTATCCGCGGTCTGCAGCATGCGCGTCACCGGCATCATCCGCCGAATGAGTGCCAGGATGTCATCCAATGATGCCCCTGCCAACGCTGCCCTCGCCGCCTCCAGCGCCATCCAGCCGTGGCCCATGGACACGTTCAGCGTATCCACTACCTCAATGCGCACATCCGACAAGACCTTCGAGGCCATCTCCTTGGCCACAAGTGCAGCTTGGTGGGCCCCGCTGCCAATTGACGTCATCTGGATGGAGATGATCTCCTTCGTCCGGCTAGCTGCCGACTTGAATGCTTCGAGATAGTCACCGGCACCCGGGTTGGCCGTCTTCGGCAATTCCTTCGCCTGACGAAGATACTCCAGGAACTCCTCCCGTGTGATGTCCAACAAGTCCCGCAAAGACTCCTTGCCGATGTTGACAAAGTAGGGGATCATCGTAATGTTGTACTTCTCGTAAAAGTCATCCGGAAGGCTGGTACAGCTATCTGTGATTACCGCAACCTGTGACATCTTTCACTCCTTTACTGTAAGCAAGGCTCTTGCTTTTATCCGCCAACTGCCATAGCAAAAACACGTAGAAAACGCTCACTCTGCCACTGCTCTGGGGAGAACTTTGTACGGAGACGGTAATTACGAGCCATCCGCCGTCCAACCCCCGCCGCCCATTCCCGTTCGTAGCGACTCAAGGAGGCCTGCGAAACGTCGCCAGCGGCGATAGCCACTGCTGCCACTTTGGCTGCCAGTCGCCCTGCAGCCATAGCATTAGCGATACCACCGCCGGTCAGTGGGTCCACCTGACGTGCAGCATCACCAATCAGCATACAGCCGTCTGTTACCATCCGCCGAGGAGGCAGGCCAACTGGCACTCCACCTGCAATCAGGGTCACGGCACTGCCCTGTGACAGAAAGGGACGGTTTTCCACAAAACGCGTCAACGAATCAACGGGCGTAGCTACTACAAGGTCGGTCTGTATCCCCAGGCCAACATTGGCACGCCTGTCGCCCTTGGGAAAAATCCAGATGTAACCGCCAGGGGCCAGTACGGGATCGAGATAGTAATGCGTGCACTGCGGGTCAATGTCTATGCCCGCCAGCAAGAACTGTACACAGGTCATCAGGTCACGTTGAGGCAACGTGGTGTCCAAGCCAGCCCACGGCCCGACGCGCGATTCCACACCATCGGCGCCGATCACCACACGTGCAGCAATCTCCTTCTTGCCCCACGGCCCCTCCGCACGCACGCCTGCTATCGCCTTCCCCGCACGGAGCAATCCCACAGCCGCCGTCTTCACGAGCACGCGTGCTCCTGCCTGACTCGCCCTCTCAGCCAACACTCGATCAAAGACGCGGCGCTCCAAGACGTACCCCACGCCTTGAGTCTCGCTGGTTTTCGGCTCCCAAACCCGTTCCTGCCCGTCTTTAACGACCGTTATCTCTGCTTTGCGAATGCGCGCCGAGATCCAACATGAGTCCGGCTCAATAAAGTCGGCCAGAACGTCATGCTTAATGCCTTCGGCACAGCGCACCGGTGAGCCGATTTCCTGACGCTTCTCCAGAAGAAGGACAGACAGGCCCTGCGCGGCTGCTTCTCGTGCTGCAACCGAACCCGCAGGCCCAGCGCCAACCACGACCACATCGTAGCTGTCCTTGACTTCGGCCAGCGGCCGAGCCTTCTCTCCCGAGGCCAACAGTGCTCCCATCGGACAGGCAGCCAGACACAGATTGCACTCAGTGCATTCCTCTGAGACAACCAGCCGTGTCTCCTGCAAATCCAATGCGCCCACCGGACACACGCTGACACAGGAGCCACAATAGGTACAGCGCAGTGCATCAACAGAGATCACAGGTGCCTCCGTACGCTGCCTCGGAAACGTGCAGGAAGGCCAAAAAGAATGCGAGATTCAGGATGCGCTCGCGTCGCTATCCCGAATCCCCCATTCTGCACCCAACCAACTCAAAGTGAAGAATCCTGCAGTCGTTCTACTGCATGCCGTGCGCTTCGAGATAAGCTACGGCCTCGCCCACCGTCCTGATGCCCTGGGCCTCCTCGTCAGAGATCTCCCCTCCGAACTCCTCCTCGAAGGCCATAATCAACTCGACGAGATCCAAGGAGTCGGCTCCCAGATCCTCCCGGAAACGGGACTTGGTCACCACCTTGGACTCGTCCACGCCCAACTGTTCGACAATGATCTTCTTGACGCGCTCAAAGACAGCCACTCTCTCCACCCCTTTCGTTGGTAGTATGACGTCAACAGTATACCCACATTCCTCCCGATAGTCAACTGCGTTTGACAATCCTCGCCAGGCGTCGTAATATGTCCCTGTCCATCCCTAAACCCCAACACTGTTTCTGTTGAAAGGTTACGGAGTGAAAATGACCACTTCGCATGCCAAACGCAAGCTTGACCATCTGCTCATCTGTATGGAAAAAGACCTCAGCGTACGAGGCGCGACTACTGGCCTGGCACGCTATCGGCTGCGACACTGCGCACTGCCGGAACTCGACCTGCGCGACGTTGATCTCAGGACCGGCTTCCTGGGCAAGGCACTGAGAGCCCCGTTGCTCATATCAGCAATGACTGGCGGCACGGCCAAAGCCCGCCAGATCAACCTGAACCTGGCAGAGGCCGCCCAGGCCCTGGGCATAGCCATGGCCCTAGGGTCACAACGGGCAGCAATCGAGGACCCGCGTCAGGTCTCGACCTACCAGGTGCGCAGCGCAGCACCCGAGGTGTTGCTGTTTGCAAACCTGGGTGCCGTGCAATTGAACTATGGCTATGGACTGGCAGAATGCCGCCAGGCCGTGCAAATGATCGCAGCAGATGCGCTCATCCTGCACCTGAACCCCTTGCAAGAGGCCCTACAGCCGCATGGAAACACCAACTTTGCAGGGCTGCTGCCCAAGATTGCAGCCATTTGTCGCGAGCTGGAAGTGCCAGTGATAGTCAAGGAGGTGGGCTGGGGCATATCTGAATCCGTAGCCCGTCAACTTGCCCAGGCTGGCGTCGCCGCGCTGGACGTCGCCGGCGCTGGAGGCACTTCGTGGAGCAAGGTGGAAGAACACCGCGCCCACGATCACTTGCAGCGACGAGTCGCAGCCGATTTCGCAGACTGGGGCATCCCTACTGCGGAAGCCATACAGCAGGCTCGTCGTGCTGCGCCCCAATTGCCCATCATCGCCAGTGGCGGCATCCAGAGTGGCCCTGCCACTGCGGTCGCCCTGGCCCTTGGCGCGGACCTCGTCGGCCTGGCGCGCCCGCTGCTAGCGCCCGCCACCGTCTCCGCCGAGGCAGTGCAGGATGAGCTGCGGGTGCTGATTGAGGGCCTCCGCATAGCCATGTTCGCCGCTGGCATACCAGACATTCCTTCGCTCAAGGCCGCGCCCCTGGAGAAAATGCCGCGAATGCCCCCTGCGCCCAGCCTGTCGCTGGGAGAAGCTGCACCGTGAGCACTGACTTTGCTCCGTACCTGACAGCACTAGAAGCAGAGTTACGCCGCACAGTCTCTGCGCCGAGCGACGACTTTGCTCCGTTCTACAACATGATGGCCTACCACCTTGGTTGGCTCGACCAGCAGTTTCGCCCGGTCCAAGCCTACAGCGGGAAGCGGCTGCGTCCGCTGCTTTCCTTGTTGAGCTGTGAAGCGGCAGGCGGGGACTGGCACAAGGCGCTGCCAGCTGCCGCCGCACTCGAACTAGTGCACAACTTCTCGCTGATCCACGATGACATCGAAGACAACAGCCCGACTCGTCGCGGGCGCCCTGCCGTGTGGAAAGTGTGGGGCTTGCCTCACGGCGTCAACGTCGGCGATGCCATGCTCGTGCTGGCGCGCCTGGCGCTGGCACGCCTCAGCGACCGCGGAACGGATACAGACACAGTCGTGGCGGCAATGGACATCCTGGATCAAACTTGCCTTGCTTTATGTCAAGGCCAGTACCTGGACATGGCCTACGAAGGTCGTCTGGATGTGAAAGAAGACTCCTACGTGCAGATGATCGGCGCCAAGACTGCAGCTCTTATCGCCGCCAGCACACAACTGGGTGCCCTCATCGCAGAGGGCAAAGACAAGACGCAGCACTACCGCCAGTTTGGCTGGCAACTTGGCCTGGCGTTCCAAATGGTAGATGACATTCTTGGCATCTGGGGTGATCCGGCCATGACAGGTAAGCCGGCTGCCAGCGACATCCGCAGCCACAAGATGACCTTGCCTATTGTTTTCGCTCTGCGTGCAGGAGAAGGGGGCAAAGAGCTGGCTGACCTCTACAGCCAGGAACGCCTAAGCGATACGGACGTAACGCGAGCAGTAGCCATCCTGGAGCGTGTAGGCGCTCGCCAGTACGTGCAGAGGCTCGCTGCAGAGTACGAGGCAGAGGCCCTGGCGGCACTGGATGCGGCCGGACCACGCGGGCCTGCCGCCGAGCAGCTGCGGAGCCTGGCCACATCGCTGACCTCACGAGAGAAATAAGCCGCTCCGGCATACGTGTGCCCATTGCAGCTTGATCGTGCCGCAAACCGCTGGTGTGCTCATTACACCCATCCTTCAGAAGTGTATATCGCACCTGCCCAAGACCCCGCACCCACGATAGGTGCACTTCAATTTGCCGGGGGATATCAGCTTTGACCACGTTCAGCAGCAGTGCAACCGCTGGTCGCCTCGACGGTGCTCGTTGGGCATGTGGGAATACGCGGCAGTACCTTTGTCTTTAGGCCACCTCTGATCCTTACGCCAGAGGCGCCGTCTACGCCTTGGCGCGTACCTCCGGTCTTTACGCCACCTCTGGTCTTTGCGCCAGAGGTGGCGTAAACGGGAGGCGTAAACAGCAGACAAGGTAAACGGAAGGCATAAACGGCAACTGCCGCTCAACAACTGTGGTCCAGCCTGACGCCCACAACTCGCCCCAAACTGAAGTGTATCGGGTGTCCTGGAGACTGCACAACCACACTTTGCACCTAGTGCATAGCTGTGGTATATTATTGGTACGTTACACAGAAGCAAATCGTGGTTCAGCACATGCGAGACAGAACCACACCGCCTGTCTATTTGGAGAAGAGAGCTGCACAGGCGCGCCGGTCAATGCGCTCCGCCGGACGGCGGCATTGGCGGCAACCTCAGCAGACTTCCCCCTCTGCTCTCACACTCGCATCAGGAGGAATAGAAATGACAATCCCGCACGCTTCGCGCCTCAGGCAAGTTGCGCTCCTTATCTTCGTCATCCAACTTCTACTTGGCTTATCAGTGCCCACACCACTAGCCTCAGCCCAGCCTACATCGCCTCAGCAACAGGAGCTCGGCATAACCATTCTCCAGGTACCTCAGGCTGCTCACCATGCACGGATTGCATTGCATTCTGAGCCCCCAGTTGTGAGCCAGGAAAGCCGACATCGCCTCGAGGCTCTGCAGACCCGCCAACGCCCGCCTGGTCCTGAAGTGCCAGTCGCCGGAACGGGCCATGCCGGCCCGCTATGGCCGGCCAGTACAGTCCAGCCTTTCACAGGCCAGACGGATACTGGCTCGCTGGCTCCCAACGATTTCACGTTCTTCCGCAACACCAACTTAAGAGACACGGCCAATCTTCTCCAGGTGTCCCTGGTGAACGAACCGAGTGCAGATGCGACAGGCGACGCCGTTTTCTACACTGGCAACTGGTACGCGGCCCTATCCACCGACCAGGGCCAATCATTTGCCTTCGTAGATCCTCTAGATTTCCCCTCTGTAAACGGCGGCTTCTGTTGTGATCAGGTGGTAATCCACGATCAGAATCATGATACCATAATCTGGTTGCTGCAATACAGCCACGACGGAAGCAGCAATACCCAGCGGATAGCTGTGGCACACGCTTCAGAGCTGGATCCGGACCTGCGCTGGACGGACTGGGACTACTGGGACTATAGCGCCCAGGATCTTGGCCTGCCGAACCAGCGCTGGCTCGATTACCCTCGCATGGCCTTGACCTTCAATCACTTGTGGATCACGAGCAACGTCTATGACATGTCCACCCCGGATGGGAACTGGACCAATTCGGTTGTGTGGCGCATCCCGCTGGACGAGCTAGCTGCTGGTGGACAGATCAACTCCAGATCGTTTACCCGAACAGACGTAGGCCCGCTGATGCCTGTCTCAGGAGCGACAAACACGATGTACTTGGGAGCTCACGTCAATACGAACACCTTGCGTCTGTTCACGTGGGCTGCCGACTCCACAACATACGCGACGGCCGATCTGTCCCACGGTGAGTATCCTCGCTCCCGTCGAGGAGATGCTACCTGTCCGGTTCAAGAGCCAGGCAGTGGCCCTACATATGATACCTGCGCCTTTCTGGATGACCGCATCCTCGGTGGGTGGGTGGCCAACAACGTCATCGGCTTCATGTGGACCGCTGCCCAGGGCACAGTGGGCACCACAACATTCAACTTTCCCTACATTGCAGTCGTCAGATATAATCAGAGCACACTGGCTCTCATAAACCAACCGGTGATTTGGAACCCTAACATTGCCTTTATCTACCCCGCAATTGCCACTAATGGCCGCGGACACATCGCTGGTCCGTTTTTCGAGGTCGGCAATGGCCACTACCCGACGTTGGACCTCATGATCTGGGATGACCTTACATCTGGTTCCTGGGTCCTCTATGGTGTGCGGGGGGGTACGAATAGTCCTAGTCGAAACCGCTGGGGTGATTATCTTACCTCCCGTCGCCACGGTAGCTATCTCAATACCTGGATCAGTACAGGCTTTACCCTACAAGGCGGAAGTGCCAACGGCAATGCGCAGCCACAGTTTCTGTGGTATGGCCGGGAGCGCGATGCTCCGCCCAACACTCCATTCAACGATGATTTCGGCAGTGCGTCTGTAATGCCCAATATAGGAGCCCGGTGGCAAAACACGTCTCGCGCCACAACTGCCGTTGATGACCCAATAGTCCCTAGTGCTTGTGTGAGTAACAACTCGCGCCAATCTCACAGCGTCTGGTACCGATTCACCCCCTCGCTTAGCGGCGACTACAGCGTCTCCACGGCAGGCAGCAATTATGATACTGTAGTGGCTGTCTGGACAGGCACCCGCGGATCGCTGACGAGTCGCGGCTGTAACGACGACATCGGCTCTGGCACAACCTCGCAGCTCACCCTGGCGCTCAACGCACATACCGTCTACTGTATCGAAGTGATGAGCTACGGCTCCAGTCCGGGGGGAGACCTTCAGTTCAGCATTGACTCTGTTTCCCCTCCTACAGCACCGAGCAATCTGGGGGCGCACGCCACCACCCAGACCCAGATCAACCTAACGTGGGCCGACAGTAGTTCGGATGAGTCCGCCTTCCACATCGAACGCCGACGCCACGGGAGCGCCAACTGGACGCAGATCGACACGGTAGGCGCTAATATCAGCGTCTATAGCGACTTCGGCCTGGACTGCGATACTACCTATTACTACCGTGTGCGGGCCTACCGGGAGACCGATGGCCAGTTCTCCGAGTACTCCAATACCGACAGTGCTACGACCATGCCCTGCACAGCTCCCACCCATACGCCGACGCCCACCAGCACAGCCACTCGCACGAGCACGCCGACGCGCACATCCACACTGACGCCTACAGGCACGAGAAGGCCGACCCAGACGCGAACAACTGTCCCGACGCCGACCGGTGGAACGAAGACCTACCTGCCCATCATCCTGAAGCGTCAGAGGCTGGGCGCAAGGCTCATCCTGTTCGATGAGGCGCACGACGAAGACAAGACGCTGTCCTGGGAACGCGCGCAGGTGCTCCTGCCCGAGCATCCGGAGTGGATTTACTGCGGGCGAATGCAGGCGGATCTGGCTGATGAATTCACGCTGGTGCGCAACCCCGATGCCTCGCTGACTCCCCAACTGCTGGCTGGATACGACGCCGTGATCTTTGCGTCCCCGCAAGCAGAGGTCACGCCGGCTGAGCGGCAAGCCCTCGAGCAATTCATGCGCGACGGCGGTGGCGTGCTGTGGCTCGGCGGTTCGCAATGGGTGGCCGAGCAGTTCATCAGCGGCAAGGGCATCCACTATGACGGGCGCGTTCTCTTTGAGATCGACGGAGATGGAGACTTTGAGGTCACCAACTTTGCCGCACACCCGCCCGTCGCTGGCGTGACGCGCATGGTCACCAACTGGGGGGGCAGTCTGCAGGCGAACTGGCCTGCAGTGCCGCTGGCGACCACGCCGGGCAACATCTTCCGCGACCTCAACGACAACTTTGCGTACGATGCTGGAGAACCGACCGGGCCGTTCGATATCGCCGCAGCCTATGAGTCTGGCAGTGCACGACTGGTCTTTGTCTGTGGCAGCCCGTTCCAAGATGACGGCTACGAGTGGCGCAACAACACGCCTTTCATGCGGGCACTGCTGCGCTGGTTGACCGCACCGCGCGGAGGCTAGCCAGGACCCCCAGAAACGTGCCGAATGTCTGATTGCAAGGGTGGCCCACTGACGGAAGTCCTATTGACCCACTCGATGAGTACGTTGCTCAGCGAGGCAGAACAGTTGCGGTGTGCGGCTGACTCTGCGGATTGTCGCCTTCGATCCATTGCAAATGTGGGCTGTGTTTTGCACCCAGTCTGAGACTACTGTTCGGCGGCAGTTGCCCCACTCCCGTTCCCTGTGCGTGCTCTGCATGCCCGCCAGGTGACTGACTGTCTTGCCATAGGCAATGGCTTGACGGTGCTTCGGGAGCTGCCCCCCGAAATGATCGCGGCCGTTCGCCTTGCTTGACGAGGAACTGCGCCTTCAGTCACAGTGGCGCGGGTATTGCCAACCCCACGGAAGGGGAACACCATCATTGAAGCACTGAGACAGACAAGCCCACCGAAGTATCCCGCTCAGTGCCCTCAGTGTCCTCCAGCGCGGTCAGTAATCCTCACTGCTTCCTATGCACGGTCGGCTGCGAGCGCACCTCACCTTCAAACCTGGCTGCCCACTGCCAACCGAGAACCGATCACCGATAACTGGTAACCGGTAACCGGCAACTGCCCAGGCCTGATTTGCCATTCTGCGACCTCCGGCTGTAAAATGCGCTATCTGCAGAAGGAGAACGGACAGTGCCCATCACCTACAAACAGGCCCTCGGGTACCTGTACAGCCTCACTAACTATGAGATCAAGTCCAGGTTCGCCTATGCGCCGCAGCTCTTTGACTTGGCGCGTGTGGAACGCCTGCTCGACGCGCTTGGAAACCCCCATCGCGAATTCAAGAGCATCCACATCGCCGGGACAAAGGGAAAAGGCTCCACGTCAGCCATGCTGGCCTCGATTCTGAAGACGGCGGGCTATCGCACCGGCATGTACACCTCCCCCCATCTACACACCTTTCGCGAACGAATCCAGGTTGACAATGGCCTCATTTCCGAAGCCGACTTTGCCTCCTTGAGCGAGCGACTGCGGCCCGTGGCCGAGAGAGACAAAGAACTCACCACTTTTGAAGTGGCCACAGCGCTGGCATTCACCTACTTTGCCCAGGTTGGTGTGGAGATGGCTGTGGTGGAGGTAGGTCTGGGTGGGAGACTGGACGCCACCAATGTCCTTCATCCTCTCGTGTCTATCATCACCACCGTTGGCCACGACCACATGCACATTCTCGGCAACTCATTGGCCGAGATCGCCGCCGAGAAGGCAGGTATCATCAAAGAGGGGACACCAGTCGTCACTGCGCCGCAAGAGCACGCGGCCCTGGCAGTCATTGAGCGCACGTGCGCCAAGAAAAACGCACCTCTCTACGCAGTTGGCCGGGACTGGAGGTGGAGAGCAACGCGCCGCAGCCTGGAGGGGCAAGAGTTCACAGCTACGGGCAAGCTGCGAGGCCGTTCTATTACCTCCCACGCATCCTACAAGCGGCTATACATGCCCTTGTTGGGGAAGCATCAACTGCGCAATGCGGCCGTCGTCCTGGCTACCGTCGAGGCCTTGCGTCAACAGGGCATTGAGGTGAGCGACTCAGCGGTGCGCCAGGGGCTGCGTGACGTGGTCTGGCCTGCCCGCTTCGAGGTGCTGGGGCACCAGCCATACGTAATCATAGACTGCGCACACAATACCGATTCGGCCAAGGCCCTCGCCGCCACATTGCAGCAATACTTCCCCGACCTGCAGCCGTGGTTCGTCGTGGCCATCCTCAATGATAAAGACATTCCGGCCATCCTGCGACAGTTGCTCCCACGAGCCCGGGGAGCATTCTTTGCTCGCTCACATCACCCTCGTGCCACGGATCCCAGGCAACTGCAAGAAGCAGCAGCGCATTTCGCTATTCCCACTGCCGTGATCGAAGACGTCGGACACGCCACCAGGCGCGCTCTCGAGCAGGTGGGGCACGATGGGCTCGTGGTTGCAACTGGTTCCCTTACTACTTCCGGCGAAGCACGCGAGGCCTGGCTGCGCCTGCACAACCTGCCTCTGCCTCCACTCGACCCACGGCCCTGAACCGCAGAGCAACCACAGGTAACTCTGCGGACTCTGCGATCTCTGCGGTAAGGCCCCCTATTCACGCAACAGGCCCATACACTGCTTTACTTCCAACATGGTCCCCTCCGCAATAGGCCGGGCACGCTGCGCTCCATCACAGAGCACGTCCCGCACATAGTCAGGATCTGCTGCCAACTGATGCCGGCGCTCCCTGAACGCTGCCAGGCTCTCACTCATCTCCCGCGCCAGGATAGCTTTGCACTCCAGGCATCCTATCGCAGCCTGCCGGCATCCCTCCGCGATTTCGGACATCTGCTCTGGCGGCGTGTACAGGCCATGTAAGGTATAGATGTTGCAGTGTGTCGGCTCACCAGGGTCACTGCGACGCTGCCGCGCAGGGTCAGTGACCGCACGCGCTAGCTTGCTGGCGATGACCTGTGGCTCATCGCTCAAGGCGATGTAGCTGCCAGGGACACTCTTGGCCATTGCCCCCTGGCCCAGCAAGCTGGGCACCATGGCTCCAGCCGTGAGATGCGCCTGTGGCTCTGGAAAGACTGGGGCGAAAGTGCGGTTGAAAGCTCGTGTCACCTCACGTGTGAATTCGAGGTGTGGCAATTGATCCTTGCCCACCGGCACCAACTCTGCCTTGTAGAGCAGGATGTCTGCGGCCATGAGCACGGCGTAGGAGAGCAGGCCCAGCCCGGCGACGCCCTGGCGAGCCGCCTTGTCCTTGTACGTGGGTATCCGCGACAACCTGTTCACGGTGGTCAGGCAGCCCAGAATCCAGGACAGTTCCACGTGCTCGTGCACATCCGACTGCACCATGAGTATGGAGCGCTGGGGGTCTATGCCGGCAGCCAAGTAGTCCATAGCCACGCTGAGCACACGGTGCTGCAATTGCTGTGCATCGTAGGGCACAGTGATAGCATGATAGTCCACGATGGCGAAGACGCACTCGTGCCTCTGCTGCAAGTCCAGCATGCCCACTATCGCCCCCAGGTAGTTCCCCAGGTGCAGGCTGTCGGCAGTCGGTTGAATGCCTGAGAAGACACGTCCCTTTTTCATAGCCATCCTCCTCAACATACGATTTCATAGTAGAGGCGCACATCTCACCGCTGAGAACGCTGCCTCGCCAACAACGCCGGCGAGACGCTTCGCGGAGGGCGCAGAGAAAACCTACCAAATCTCTGCGTTCTCAGCGTCTCCGCGGTAGAACCCACCCCTACGAAAGACAACTACCTAACTCCTAACGTCAAAAAGCCTCCCATCCCCAACAGGGACGAGAGGCCTTCTCCCGTGGTGCCACCCTCATTAGGCTGATGCCCCAGGCGTATGAAACAGAAAACCCGCCTGTGACGGCGGGTGGATTCCCTGAGGCCAGCCTCACTCAATGCAGGTACAGGACTCTGACAGTGCCCATCCAATACCCTCAGCCGTGATAACGGTGGCGACTCCGGCTCAGGCTACTCGAACTGCGCTTGTTGCTTGCACAACCCTTTCGCCCTGCGACTCCCAAGTCCATTCAGCGTTCGCCTCGGTACCAGGCTCGCACCTCGCCCCGGCTCTCTGCACCTACGTTCGAACGCCTACTAGTCTTGCTCACAGTCTTTGCGCTCTTCGCTTGCATGATAGTATAGCGCAAGACCATCATCCTGTCAAACCGATGTTGTGCGCCATTGTTTGCCGTAGAAGAGCGGATTATCTGAACCTAAAAGGCGGAGAGCCCGCTAACCTTGTCGGCGGGCTGCAGAGCAGCGCCCTTGGACAGGGGCCAAACTGGGCTCACCCACCGCCTGGTGCTCAGCGGCACTTGCACTGCCGCCGGTTGGCAAACGTCGAGTAGGGAGAGCAGAGCGCTGGGTTGCCTATCCATGCCCACGCCTTTGGTGTCACCGCTGCTACAGCCGGATCACGTGACCACAGTACTCGCACGCAATAGTATCCATCCCGCGCAACACTCGCTGGGTAATCGGGGCATTGCACTTAGGGCAGCGCGTCGGCGCCGATTTCACCTTCTCCACGACCTCTTGGTCCAGCTCAATGGCACGATCCCGGTCAAAGTCGCCCGCCTTCGCCTGGCCTATCAGCGCTTGCCACGTCTTGCAGTTCTGACCCTCAAGGTGAAAGTGGGCCGCGGACACCGGCGCGCGGCGAGCAAAGGTAACGTCAATGTGGTCTTGGTGCTTAAGTAGACCCTTCCTGCTGGCTTGCGCCTTCTCAATCTGCCCCACGGGCACCTCCAGCAGCAACTGCTGTACCTTTTCCTTCTTAGTGGTGATAAACAGAACCTTCTTGGTCGCGACCTCTTGCTTCTGTTCAAAGATCAGGCGCTGGTCAGTAAGGAACAAGACGCCCTCAGGATCGTCTTTGCCCTCCTTGTCCCATTTGGCTTTGACGGCCATAATGCCGGCCTCTGTCGGCAGCAGTTGGAACGTCGCCTCGGCCAGTTGAACCAGCATCCACTCCACCCGCTCCAGGTGCTGGACCAGCTCTTGCACCTTCTCCTTGAGCGTGTCGTACATCCCCTCGACGCTGTCCTGGGCAGACTCCACCTTCCTCTCCAGTGCCTCCACCGCCCTCTCAGCCCGCTCAAGGAAGGGCTGCGCTGCGGTCGGGTCATTCGCGCGAGCAGCCACTTGCCTCACCTGACGCTCAACAGAGGGCAGTTCTCGCTCGAGCGATTCACTCTCTCGCTCAATTCGCTCGAACACTCTACGGCGCATGATCACCCATTGCTGTTCCAGATCTTTCGCCTTGTCCTCCAGCGTCCTCTCAAAGGGATAGCCACGAGCGCGGCTCTCCTTCACCCGTTCCACCAGCCCGCTGGCCGTGGTGCCCAGGTCTTCCGCCTTATCACGCAGACGTGTGAGCCGAACGTCAGACTGCAGCGAGTCAATGCTCCTCTCGAGCTTTCTGATTTCCGCAGCAAGTTCTTCAATGGGTTCTTGAGACATGATTCATACCTCCTGATACAAATATGTCTGTGGGGGTGGCATCAGGCCATCCGGGCGGCCGAAACGTGGACTTTGGTTGTGGAAAGTTGGTTGCCTATCCCCTCTCCTGGGAGCGACTCTCGACCAGCTTCACTTGTGAACCAGAACTTTCGCCTACCGTAATTTTATCACATGCTGTCGATTCGTGCAATAACGCGCCAAGCAAAGGGTCTACGTCACGTTGGGGCCAAGTTTGCCGCGCCAAACCCTCCCATAGGTTCTCACGACCTGTTGGATGCCCTTCCGTGACGCTCGACAGATCAGAAGAAAAGGGAAAGCGTTGATGGTAACCTACGGGAGGGTCTGTTTGCCCCCAATCTGCCGTAGACCCCATAACGGCAAACATTGACACGCAGCGACATCTGCTTTACAATATCTACCAGGCAGGATAAAAGAAGCTGTAACACGAAGCGTTGATACCCATTACCAGCTTTGACATAGGGCAATACCATGAACAGAAGACTACTCTTGGCCGCCGAATTGTATGACTACAGTTACGCCAACTACGCAGATCATTTGGGCATTGGGAATATCCGGTTCGACAAATTGATGCGAGATGATGTGGATACATTGGGGCCAGCAGAACAGGAAAGATGGACTCGCCC
>Ga0315543_1001456_pt1 | contig 25516 bp, 16 predicted proteins | sample SalMarSW160210MG_2_FD_203098 | JGI IMG/M metagenome (GOLD analysis project Ga0315543, IMG submission 203098) | Salt marsh sediment microbial communities from the Plum Island Ecosystem LTER, Massachusetts, United States - Salt Marsh Sediment SW1601-210 ... | reverse complement strand
GGCGACGTAGTCTACAAAAGATCGATGTTCTTCTCGCCAGTCTATTGGCGAAAACACTTTCGACCTTGGGTCGAGGCCATGGTGCACGAATGCCACGTGCACGGCCTGCCGGTGATTTATCACGGGTGCGGAAACGTCTCTCTCATGCTTGACGATTTTGCCGAGATCGGTGTCGACGCCTACAATCCGCTGGAAGTGAAGGCCGGCATGGACTGCCTCGATTTGCGCCGGCGATACGGAGATCGCCTCGGAATCTGCGGCAATAGCGACATTCGCGTCTGGGAAGCCGGTGACCGTGAAGAGATTCGTGGTGAAGTGCTACGAAAGCTCAACGCGGCCAAGGGCGGGGGGATGATCTTCCAATCGGACCATTCGGTCACCAGCAGCGTTTCCGGCCGAACCTATGACTATATTGTCCGGCTGGTTCGCGAGTACGGGACCTATCCTTTGGATCTGCGCGAGTACGATCTCTAAGCGTGTCACATTGATAAGGGACACGAATGAAACGTTCCTTATTCTGATCCCCCGGCCGATCAATTCCCGTTGGCTGCCACGCTTCACCACCTTTCTGGCCGGCGGTTTCCCATATTCTCTTTCGGGATACGCTCCACAAGAATGGGTGCCGACGATCCGATCTGGGTCCTCGGCGGGGGTCGAACAGTTTGGCCGCCGTTGGCCGCCCTGCCCATTTAGGGGGCATCTTGGATCCGATGGGAACGTGGGATCATACGACCCTGTTGTTTATAAGGGATTTACTAATTAGATGGCCTATTCGTAGTCGACCCCTCCTATATTACGACATCCTCGGCCCGATGGCTGGTAGCCCAAGGTTTCGCCCGATCACCTCACTTCCTGGTTGTTGGGGTGGGCGATGGCTGGCAGGCGTGGCCGTCGAGTTCTTCCCGGCCCTGGAGATACCTCGTCTGGTCCGTTTCCGGTCAATTCACGAGTCGCGATCATGATTTCCCTCGACTGCGCTCGATCGCCGTTGGTCAGCATAATCCTTCCGGTCTATGGCCGACGCCAGTTCCTGGGGCCGTCGATTCGAAGCGTTCTGGAACAGAGCTATCGCAACAACGAGTTGATTGTCGTCGACGACGGTTCAAGCGAGTCCCTGGAGGAGTCGGTTCAATGCTTCGCGCCGGGGGCTCGATACATTCGTCAAGCGCACGCCGGCGTGGCCGCCGCGCGCAACCGCGGCCTGAAAGAAACGCGGGGTGAGCTGATTGCGTTTCAGGATTCGGACGACGTGTGGCATCCGCGGAAGCTCTCGACGCAAGTTGCCTTCCTGAATTCAAATCCTGATGTTGGAGTTGTCTACACGGCAAAGCGAGCCATTGATGAAGCCGGCAGGGTCGTCGGCGGGCAATGGAAACAACTCCATTCCGGCTACGTCACGGAGCCGCTGTTTCGGGAAGTGTTTGTCATCATGCCGTCGGTGGTCATGCGGCGCAGCGTTGCGGAGTCGGTGGGAGCATTCGACACTTCTCTGAAGATCAACTCCGACTACCAATACTGGCTTCGAGCCAGCCTCTTAACCAAGTTTGCCGCTATCGATGCACCGTTGATCGACGTACGGCGGTCAACCAGGCGGCTGACCTTGGCAAGAGCGGAGGCTGCCGTTCTCCGATACCGCATGTTGATGGACTTCTATGAGAGCTGCCGGCACCGCGACTGGATTCGGCCCCCGGTCGCCAGGGGGGTTCTCGCCAAAGCGGCGTTTCACGCGGCTCGGGCACTGCGGAAAGAAGGGCGCCCGGACGACGCTGAGCAATGGCTCAGAGCGAGTCTGGCTCTGAGGTTCACACCCCGTGCGGCTTGGAGTTGGCTTTGCGCTCGGTGCCGACGGGGCATCATGCGTGATCGTCACGTCCGGCCTCACGACCCCCTGTCCCCGGAGAGGTGTCTTCCTCTGATATTGAGGTCGGACAAGCAGGATTCGTCCGAGATGCGCAAACCCGCGAGACGGATAGCATGAATCTGCTGGATCTGTTGAGCTGGCGCCGATACCGGCGCTGTCGTCGGGTGTTCTCTTCTCCGTTGGGGGCCCACGTGTTGACGGCCAGTGGGAGCCGAAAACCGGCCAATCTGAAACTGGCCTCGGGCGGAGTTTTGTCTCTGCCGAGGATTCGCAATGCTCGGCGGCTGCTGCGGTGGCTGCTCAGTGAGGCCGAAAACCCGCTGCCGGTGACCGCACAAGAGGACACTCTGGTTTTCAAGCATGGACCGCGGAGGATAGCCCTTCGGCCCCTCGATACCGACTTTTACACTTTCCAGGAAGTCGTCCTTCGAGATGGCTATGGCGTCCAGCGGCTCGCCGAGCCGCTGGGCACGGTTGTCGACATCGGCGCCAACATCGGCTTCTTCACATTGTGCGCGGCTCCTTTTGCCGATCGCGTGGTCTGTGTTGAGCCGGTCGAAGAGAACTTGAGAATCGCTCGCCGCAACATCGAGTTGGCCGACTTGACCGACAAGGTTGCCTTCCACCAGTGTGCCATCGCCGGGCAATCAGGCTCAGTCCGTCTTTTCTTGAGCGCCTGGAATCACGGGGGGCATTCCATCTGCTCCGAGCATGCCATCCGTTGGGGGCAAACACGTCATGTCGACGTGCCGGCCATCACCCTTGCAGACCTCTTCGAGCGCGGAAACATCCAGCATTGCTCACTGCTGAAGTGTGACGTCGAAGGTGCGGAATTCGGCATTCTTGCCGGTGCGCCGAGAGAGTTGCTTGCCGGTGTTGACCGTATCGTCATGGAAGTGCACCTGACGCAGCCCGAGTGGAACCAGCGCGAGTTCCAGAGCCTTGCCGACAAGCTGCGATCGGCAGGGCACCGCGTCGAGCACGAGCCACTCCATGAGAGCCAAGGACGCCTGAAACCGGTTATCTCGCTTGCCGCAAGCAGGCAGTTCTGAGGCGCACTTTTCCACCGTTGCTGCTCTAGGGAAGCGGCAGGATCTCAATTCCACCGGTGATGGAGTGCTGGTCGTAGAGGTGCCGAACGGGCAGGATGCCTGGACTCGGTCCCGCTCCCGACCGATATCGATGTTTGCCGTGATGGGGGGATTGTTCTCAGACCTTGTCTCGTTTCTTCCAGCCAACTCCCCGCTGCGCTAGGGATATGAACATCGTTGGCGAGCGGTTTGCTTTACGGCCATTCCGCCGGTTTCCCCGAAAAACCTGCTTGTGCGAGAGGATCGCGAGCAAGGCCCATTCCAGGGGCAGAGGCGTCTTCGTCTTCTCACGGGAAGTCCCGGAGGCATCCTGCCCGTCCGGCAACGGCGAAAGTCCAGTAATACCCTCGGGAAACTGCTACGGAGAACCACGAAGAGACCCTAGGCGAATGCCCCTTCAAGTGGTAGGCTGTACGCGCCATAGAAGTACATTGCCTTTTCTGCCGAAGTACTGCCTCTCGCAACGTGAGACTCCCCAAAAAGCAGGCGGTCTGGGCAACCACGGTCCAGAATCCGAATTTCCGCGGGAGCGGAAGCGATGGCCGGCGACAAGTCCAAGTCCGGACAAGCTGCTTTGTTGCAGCAGCGCGTGGAAGCCGTGCTGCGAGGCGAGGGTCAAAACACCCCGAACTTCTCGACGGAAGAACTCTCCAAACTGGTTGGGGAACTGCGAGCGCACCAGATCGAACTGGAAACGCAGAACGAGGCGCTCGCGCGAAGTACGGCTCAGTTCAATGCCATCTTCGACGCCATGGCCGAGGCCGTGGTCTTCGTGGACACGGAGCGGCGAATCCGTGCAATGAATCCCGCGGCGCTGAGGCTATGGGGCTACACGCTGGACGAACTGGAGCGAAAGACCACGGCTTGCCTCTACGCTGACATGGCGGATTATGAGAGACAAGGAGAGGAACGCTATCATGTGGGTGCGCAGCCGGAGTCCCAAGACTACGAGCTTTGGTACCGACGGAAGGATGCATCGACCTTCCTGGGGGAGTCGATCAGCACCCATGTGCGAGACTCCCAGGGCAACATTCTCGGCTTTGTGGGTGTAAACCGTGACATCACTGAGCAGAGGCAGGTCGAGGAGGCGCTGCGACTTTCGGAAGAGCGATTCCGCGTCGTGTTCGAAGAGGCAGCCAGCTCGATCGTGATAGTCGATGCCGATACGGGCGGCTTCGTGGAATTCAACGAGCAAGCCCACAGCAACCTCGGCTACACCCGCGAGGAATTCCAGAAGCTCTCGATTGGCGATTTCGACGTCATGGAGTCCGCCGCCGACGTCGCGCGACATATTCAGCATGTGATGGGGACAGGCGGTGACATTTTCGAAGCGAGGCACCGAGGAAAAGATGGCAGAATACGCGAAATGCTGGTCAGCGCCAGGGCCCTTCGTCTTCCCGGAAGAAACCTCTTCATCGGCATCTGGACGGATATCACCGCACCGAAGCAGGCGGAGGAAGAACTGAAAAGATCCGAGTCCAATCTAGCACAAGCCCAGAAGCTGGTTCATTTGGGTAGCTGGGACTGGGATATTCGACGAAACCGGATTCATTGGTCGGATGAGATGTACCGTATTTGGGGTTATGAGCCGCTTGAATTTGTTCCCAAATATGAAGAGTTCTTGAGTACTTTACATGCTGACGACTTAGCATCTGTCGAAAGGGCCGTAAACGATACACTCAGCAAGAGAGCACCTTACAATATCGAGTACCGTATTAAGACGAAAAACGAACAAGCAAGAATTATAAGTGCACAGGGAGAGGCACAATTTGATGATGAGGGAAATCCTGTCTGCATGTTTGGCACGGCATTGGACATAACGGAGCGCAGACAGGCTGAGGAGGAACTGCAAGCATCAGAGACCAACTATCGCGAGGTCTTCAACGCCGCCAACGATGCGTTCTTCATCCATGACATGGCGACCGGGAAAATCCTCGACGTAAACGCGGCAATGTGCAAGATGTACGGCGTCACGATGGAAGAGGCATGCCGGATGCAGGTATCGGATATAAGTTCGGACGAGCCGGGCTACACCCAATTGGATGCGCAAAAGCAGATCGCGAAGGCGGGGAGGGAGGGAAAAAACGTCTTCGAGTGGCGCGCGAGGAGGAAATCCGGGGAGCTGTTCTGGGTGGAAGTGAGCCTCCGGCGCGCTGAAATCGGCGGCCAGGAGCGCGTCCTGGCCGTTGTGAGAGACATCACCGAACGCAAGCGGGCTGAAGAGGCCTTACGAACCTATCAGGCTCAACTGTCAAACGCGATGGAGATCGCAAAGCTGGGGTATTGGGAGTATGATGTGGCTGAGGATCTCTTTACCTTCAACGATCATTTCTACAGCGTCTTCCGCACTTCAGCAGAAGATGTAGGCGGCTATAAAATGTCGCCAGAGCAGTACGCCAGACAATTCCTGCATCCTGATGACGCACACGTTATCCCGGAAGAAATGAAAAAAGCTCTCAATACGACGGATCCAGACTTCTGCCGTATCTTGGAGCACCGCATCCGCTTTGCAGACGGTGAGGTTGGACATATTCTCGTTCGCTATTATGTTGTAAAAGATGAGCAAGGTCGTACCATCAAAACCTACGGCGCCAATCAGGACATCACCGATCGCAAGCGGGCGGAGGAGGCGCTACAGCAAGCGCACGACGAACTGGAGCGTCGAGTAGAAGATCGCACGAAGGAGCTGGTGACCGTCAATGCGAGGTTGCGAGAAGAGATCGCCGAGCGCCAACAGAGTGAAGAGCGGGAACGCCAACTTCAGGCCGACCTTGCCCACGTCGGTCGACTGACGACGATGGGTGAGATGGCCAGCGGTCTGGCCCATGAGTTGAACCAGCCGCTGGCGGCCATCTCGCTGCAAAGTGAGGTCATCACTCGTACGGCCCGCGAAAGCGGCAAAGAGGTTTCGGACGACTTGCTCCACTCGCTTGAATTCATCGCGAAACAGGCCTATCGTGCAGGCGATCTCATTCGGCGAATGAGGGAGTTTGTCAAGCATACCGCCCCCAAACGGGTCGTGCTCAGCGTGGCTGAACTGGTTGACGAGGTACTGCTGTTGGCACAAAAGGATCTGCAAGAGTCGGGCATTGCCTTGGAGAAGAAGGTCAACGATCCTCGCCTTGAAATTCGGGCGGACAAAGTCCAATTGCAGCAGGTCCTGCTCAATCTTATCCGAAACGCCGTCGAGGCCATGGAAACCACCGAAATCGACCAGCGCCGTCTTCGTATCGAAACGCGGACGCGCGACCAACTGCTGGAAGTCGCCGTCCGTGATGTGGGATGCGGCATCCCGGCCGACAAAGTCGAGCACGTCGACGAGTTGTTCGGCACCTTCTATTCGACCAAGAAAGAGGGACTGGGGATGGGCCTGGCGATCAGCCGCTCAATCGTCGAATCGCACGGCGGGCGTATCTGGGCTACGCCCAGCCCCGACCGTGGAACCACATTTACCTTCACCGTGCCGATTGCGAACGAGGATCGGGAAAATGAAACCGAAACCCCGCGCGTACGTCATCGATGACGATCCGGCAGTCATAGGGGCGCTTGCATCGCTGATCAGTGTGATTGGCTTTGACGTAGAGACGTTTACCTCTGCCGAAGCGTTTCTCGAGGCGTACGAGGCCGGCGGCCCGGCATGCCTGGTTCTCGACTTGAGACTACCGGGCATGAACGGCCTGGAGCTTCAGAAGGAACTCGTCAAACGTGGATCCCGGCTGCCGATCATTTTCATAACCGGCCACGGCGAAGCGGCTACCGCGGCGGAGGCCAGGAAGCTTGGTGCCGTAGGATTCCTGGAAAAACCCTTCCAGACGCAAGAGCTGTTCGACAACATTCAGAAGGCCGTTGCGATCGACAACGAAAACGCGTAGTGTCGGCCGCTCTGAGAACGTGTTTTGAAAAGGGTGCCACTGCTGGCTTGCCCAGCAGTGCGAAGCAAATTTCCCGGGAAAAACACTGCTGGACAAGCCCAGGGTGTCCGGGAATTCAACACGGGAAGACACGATGTTTTCACGACTTGGGTGGCACGCCCTGAGGGACGAAGGGCGTGGTTGACTAGAAGAACACGCCCTTCGCTACGCTCAGGGACGTGCCACCCCAATTCCCGGACGGCCTCGGACAAGCCAGCAGTGGCACCCTTTGGGAGAACTATAACCATTTTCAAAACACGTTCTGAGAACGCCCAGGCATTGACTTTTTCCGCGTGGGCGTATTTCGGTCTGGAGCATCCGCAGTTGGCCCTAGCCATATCGGGGGGTATGCCGTCGACAACGGGGCGCCATTATAATTACGCCGTAATTACGCCTCTAATGGAAAGGCTAAGAGCAAGTGTCCCGGTAAGATCAAGTTGGGAGAAGGAAAATGATACGAAACATGGATTTTCGATGGCTCTTCGTTATCGGCTTAAGTGCCATGTTCGGCGCTGGCGGCTCGGCCGTTGCCCAGGTCGGTGAAATACCTTCTACTCCGAAGCCGCAACGCACGTCGATCGCTCCAGCGGAGAAGATGATGACGGTCACACTGGAGTGTGAAGACGGCTGGGAGATGGCCGTGATGCCGCCGTTGAGCCCGGGCGTCGACATCGTCAACCTCGGCGGAATGGCGATGGGGGAAGAGAAGCACATCAGTCGAATCACCTTCGCGTGTCTGCCAGATGCAGTTGCCTACGTGCAACTTCAGCGGAAGGACGCCAATGGTAAAAACGAGACCAAAGAACCCCCAGCCCCTTTCTTTCTTCTCCCGCTCCGTCCGGGTGATGACAAACGGGTCATGAAGCTGCGGGCCGTCGGGCCTTCCGTCTACGATAACAACAAGACCGTATGGATGGACCTCGACGAGGTGTATGCGGCAATGGACAACCCGAACTGGAGTGACCAGGACCGTAAGGAGCTTCGTCAGCGGACGGAGCGACTGATGGCCGTGGGCAGAGCCAAGAGCGCGTGGCACCACTTTGGGATCAGTGTCAATGTTCGCGAGAATTCTGTGCCGATACTCAGGGCCTTGCGGGGAACGGGCGCCGGCGTCTGTGTCGCAACTGGAAAGAAGCCCGCACCGGCCGCGACTCGCAAGGAGTTCCTCGCCGCGCTGGCCGAAGTGAAACCCCGGCTGCTGGCGATCGATAGTCGCCTCTTGGCCGAGATGAAGGACGATCTGCCTTCGATCGAGACCCTTTACCTGGAGGTGAACGCCAGCGGAGCGCTCCCTGATTTGTCTCGGCTTCGGAGCATGAAGCACCTTGTGATTGTCGTAGACGAGGGAGATAGCAGGGTCGATTTCAAGCCGATAGGGAAGCTCACGCAGCTAAGGGCGCTTGGCACTTTTGGGACGAAGGGCCGCCATATCGATCGGATCGGACAACTGCACAAGTTGCGGTACTTGTCCCTTTTCGGCGAAAACCGTCTGAGCCGGCGCGACGTCGAGAGCCTTTCCGGACTCCGACGACTTCAATACTTGATGGCCGAGTTTCGGTCCGATGCCGACTTGTCGTTTATCCAGCGAATGCCCCATCTGCGAACGCTCTGTATCCCGATCGACGAAGAGCAGAACCTCAAGCCGCTCATGGAGGCGCGTTCGCTGCGATGTCTTGCCGTATTCGAAGACAAAGCAGGATTCGAGAAGACCGTCAAGTTCGACAACGTCAAGGAATTTCGGCAGGCCCGTCCCGACGTGAAGGTCGTTCCCTACATGGGCATCTGTCTCGGCTCGTTCTGGCTCTTGCCGTTGGCGATCGGCTCGGGGCTGGTGGCATGGCGGATTCGTCGGCGGCGCCGGACTGCTTATTGATCCCTAGGTAGCCAATGAACCAAGGGTGCCTGGGCCATAGCGAAGCGGTGGCCCAGATTCGCGCGAATCAATAAACCGCACAACGAAGGCAACGATCGGCCGAACATCATGAGACGCTCTGCGGCGCATTTTTGGATACTACTTTTCGCGATTGCGGTCGTCGGTTTCGCCCTGCTGGCCCATTGCGACGCCTTCGCGGCGTGGCGTTGGGCGCTGCTTGGGCTGGCCGGCATCGGGCTCTGCGGCGGATGGGTCGTGCTGGACCATCCGGTCTTGACCGTCTTCGGCAAGACCCGCGCAGGGCACCCTGCCTTGCCGGTCGTCGTGCTGGCGTGCCTGGGCATCGTCGCGGCGGTGAGTTATCGCCGACTGCTCGATATGCCCTGCTTTCCGTCGTCGGTGCATTGGTTCGCCGCGGTTGCCGTGGCGATTGGCTTGACCGAAGAGATTCTGTGGCGAGGCTGGATGCAGGGCGCGCTGGCCGGACCGCTGGGCCCGGTGTCCGCAGCGCTGGTGACCGCCGCGTCTCATACTGCGTACAAAACGGCGATGCTTGCGCTGCCTCCGGCGTCCGAGCCGCCGCCTTCGATGGCCTCGTTTGGGTTCATGGCCGCTTGCACGTTCGGCGTGGGCGTGGGCCTTGGACTGTCCCGTGTCTGGCAGGGCACGATCGTCCCGGCGGTTGCCTTTCACGTCCTGTTCGACCTGTTGGTCTACGGCTCCTGTGCGGCCGCGCCCTGGTGGGTGTGGTGATTTGCTTTAATTAGAGGTGGTTGCAAAGCTACCAATTGGGTGCCTGGGCCATAGCGCAGCGGTGGCCCAGACCCTGAAAAAACGGGCCTTCGCTGCGCTCATTCCCGGGCACCCCATACAGTCAACCAGTTTTGAAACCACTTCTAGAATGGTCGGCATGATGCGCCAAACGATTCGTATTCTGCAAGCGTTGACCGACCCGCGTGTCGCAAGGGTTCCTCTTCGGATGTTGAGGCAGGCGCGATTTCGCGACTCGCGGCGCGCCGGTGATCCGACGCAGCGGCGAAGCGAAAGCGGCGGTTGGCGGAGGCGACTCGAAGCGATCGCGTTTCTTTGGCGCTGGCTTCGGAGCGAACGGCTCACGCGTCATCGCGGTCAGTGGGTCATCAATTCCTTTCTACCCCCGTTTCCGGGACGTGGCTACGATCGCATCTTCGAGAACCTTCTTCCCGGCAATCAGTTCCGCCCCCACTCGACCTTTCTCGCGCTGACAAGCGATTGTCCGGCTGATTGCTCGTATTGCAGCGCCAAGAACCGCCGCGCCGGAGCACAGCTCGACCGGGCCGAGTGGCTCGACGTGATTGAGCAGGTACACCGATTGCGTCCCAGCTTGATCGGGTTGACCGGCGGCGAACCACTCGTGCGGGAGGACTTGCCGGATTTGGTCCGCCCGGCCTACGAGGGCGGGGCCGAGGTCGTGCTGTTCACCTCCGGACTCGGCGCGACGCAGGCCCGGCTCGATGGCCTGCGCAACGCGGGACTCTGGGCCGTGGGCGTGAGCCTCGACCACACCAATCGCGAGGTGGTCAACCGGACGTGCCGCACGCCGGCGGCGTTTGACGCCGCGCTGGCCGCGCTGGAAATGGCCCGCCGCGCGGGCCTCTACACGTTCATCAGCGCCGTGCCGGACCGCCGGGCAGTCCTCGCCGGCGAGCACCGGCGACTCTACGGCCTGGCACGGCGGCTGGGGATTGACGAACTGCGTCTGACCGAGCCGATGCCGTGTGGCCGGCTTGCGCTCGACGGACACGAACGGCTGTTGGGCCCACGGCAGGTTGCCGAGTTGCGACGGTTCCACCGCGAAATGAATCATCACGCTCAAGGCCCCAAGGTGTGTGCGTCCAATCAGGTCGAAAGTCCGGAGTTCATCGGCTGTGTCGCGGGCACCTTTCATCTGTACGTGGACGCCTCGGGCGAAGTCTGTCCGTGTGATTTCACGCCGCTGTCGTTCGGCAGCGTCCGAGCGGAGAGTCTCGAAGTGATCTGGCGGCGGATGACCCGGGCGATGCATCTGCCGCGGCGGCGTTGCTTCATCCAGGCCAACGCCGCGTTGATTCGGCGGCACGCCGAGGGCCACGAGTTTCCCTTGTTGCAAGAGGTGAGCCGTCGCATTGCAGCCGAAGCCCCCCAAGAGCCGCTGCCCGACTATTTTCGGTTGGTCAGCAGGCCGTTTGAATGCCCTTATTGACATCTGTATTGCCAAGATTGAGGGAGGACGAGGCCCCACTTGCCGAATCGGCTACTGTTTGAGAAACTAGGGAAACTAGGATTGAGGGAGCACACGGTGGCATGACGCGCTTCTCAGAAACCTCATCCTTGAAAGGACTATCCCCGTGGACAAATCGGACCGGATGAGAAGTGTTATAAACTTGCTGGCGGTCACGGTGGTGGGAATCAGCGTTTTCCTGGCCGGCTGTGGTGCCGAATCGAAGCAAGGGCCGACCGAGGACGCCCAAGGCGGTTCATCGTGTTGCCCGACGGGGACGGATCAAACCTACCAAAGTCATGAACGTCAGCATGCCGCCAAAGGACCATACGGCGGCCACGTCATCAAACTCGGCGACGGGCCTCATCACGCCGAACTGCTGCACGACGTACCCGCACACAAGGTAATCGTTTACCTCTTCGATGCCGAAACCAAGAAGCCCGTGGCAGGCGACCTGAAGGAAGTTGCTCTGCGAATCTTTGATGGCGGGCAATTCGTCAGCCACAAGCTCAAGGCCGCCGTGGGCGACGCGGGAGAAACAGGCCCTACGCAATTCACCAGCGACAACCAGGAGCTCAACGACGCGCTGCTAGCCACCGGAGAGGTCCGTGGACGCCTCACCGTGACGATCAAGAGCCAGCCGGTGACCGGCTTCATCGAAAACTGCTTGCACCAGCACGCTGCCGACGAGCATGATCATGGCCACGATGTCGATGCTCCCGACAAGGACGAGTAGCGCCGGCGGGTTGGAGTCGCCAGCGACTCAAGCTACTCGCGCGGACCAGCGGAAGGATTTCCAAAGTCAGTAGTTCCAAGTTTGGCTGGCTGACACCGCAGCAGGTCATCCTGAGCGCAGCGAAGGATCTCGATTGTCCAAGGAGATTCTTCACCGCGCAGATCCTTCGCTTCGCTCAGGATGACGATGCCGGGTCTCAATAGAACCTGGAACTACTGAAAGTCTCTTTTCGCCGACGGCGTAACCGCCGGCGCGCACGCTAAGATGACGTGCCTCGAGTCGATCAACCGTCACTCCGCAATGGATCCATCACGGAGTGACGTCGTCGCGTGGACGGTCAACCTTTTGCATCGTGGAGAGTGGGGAGACTCAGAGCCTACCCGATATGTTGATCACCCAGTATGTCCAGCGTGCGAGCCAGCGGAGTTCGAATTCCTCGAAGCTTATCCAGCCGTTTCCATCCTGGTCGTAGACGTGGGCGTATCCGTCGATGTTGTCCGGCACGTCGGTCATGCTGTCGGTTGCCTGGAGCAGTTGCATGATGGTCAGGTCGGTGCCGTTGTCGACGCCGAAGGCAGCGCCGGCGTTGCCCACGTTGACCACGTTGGCACCGATGCCCGTTTCGGTGACGTTGAAGCCGTAGCCGACGGCGATGCTACCCGCCAGGTTGACGTTGGTGAAGTACGTCGCCATCGCGGTGGCCATAAACTCGGCGTCGACTCTGGCGGGTCGGAAGGACCACCTTCCTCGCTGGAAGAACAATTGGCGTCTGAAGAAGCGGGCGACGTCGTAGCCATCGGCGTCTTCGAACCGGTCTCCAAACACGTTTGTGAAGTTGTCGGTGAGCCACTGGGCCAGGCCGGTGCCACTCTGCTGAATCAGGCGCCGGCCGCGCCAGCTATTCCAGAATCCAACCGTGGCCGTGTCACCTCGTTCCACCTCGTCGCCTAGCTCCGCGAAGAGATAGTCTTGGGCGTCGGTCGTTTCCAGGGTCAGCTGCATCGTGTCGTTGGCCGGAATCGAGCCGCCGAGCGAGCCGAGCAACTCCGCGCCGTCGTCGACACCGGTGGGTTGGATCTCATGCAACTGGTACGTCCCGGCTACCAGGTCCTCAAAGAGATAATAGCCATCCGTACAGACCGCCGTGATGGGAAGGCCTTCGCCGTCAAGGACCGGGTTGCCGGACTCGTCCAGCAGCTCGATGATCACGTCGTCGATAGCCGGCTCCTGGGCATCGTAGAGGCCGTCTTCGTTCACGTCGACGAACACCGCGCCGGTAATACTGGGCCGGTTGATCAGATCGATCGTTATCGTGCCCGTATCCGTGCCACCGTCCTCGTCAACGGCTTCGACCTCGAGCGTGAAGGAAGTCAAGTACTCGTAGTCAAGCTCGGTCTGGTCCGCGACGGTGATCTCGCCCGTTTCGGAGTCAACGGCAAAGGCCGTCGTGCCGGTGCCGCCAACGACGCTGTAGGTCACCGCGTCATCGCCCGGATCGGTCGCAACAATCGTGCCGACCACCGTTCCGTCGAGGGTGTTCTCCTCGACGGCCAGCGGGGCGTCGTCGAGCGTGGGCGCGACGTTGTCGACGGTCAACTCAAACGTGGTCGTCGCAACGCCTCCTCTGCCGTCATCGGCGGTAATGGTCAGCGTTTCCTCGTACGGGCCGTCGGTGGTGTCGTACGACCAACTCCACGTGCCGGCATGGGTGCCGGTCTTGGTGACCGTGCCCGCCGACGCCGTGATCGTTACGTCGTCGTCGACGTCCAGGTCTTCAAACGTTCCGGTGTTGGTGGCGGTCGTGCCCTCGTCGACGACCACAAGAGGGTTGTCCGCGGCGACCGTCGGTATCTGGTTGGACAGTTCGACGTCGATGCTGTCGGTGCCTTCGCCGTCGTCGTCGTCGGTCACGGTTAGAGTCACGACGTAGATGCCGGTGTCGGCCGGTGTGAAGGAGAAGGTTGGATCAATACCATCTGCGTATGGCGCCCCGTCCAACGTCACCGACCATGCGTAGGTATGGGTATCGAGGACGCCCGGATCAGTAACGGAGGCGGACAGATCGATCGGCACGCCGATCTGCGGTTCCGCGGGAGCCCCGAGAATGCTGACCGTCGGCGCGACGTTGTCAACGGTGACCGGCGCCGTCTGGATGGTTTCGCCGCCGTCCTCGTCGGTGACGGTCAGCGTTACCGTGTAGAGCCCGTCGTCATCGTAGGTGTGGCTGACGTCGGTGCCGGATTGCGTCTCGCTCTCGTCGCCGAAGTCCCAGGTGTAGGTCAGCGTGTCGTCACCCGGATCGGTCGCGGTGGCGCTGAAGGCGAGCAACTGGCCCTCGTCACCGTCCTCGGCGTTCATCTCGGTGATGGTGGGGTCGACGTTGAGGATACCGACCGTGGTGAAATCGGTGAGCTCCCCGCCCTGGGAGTCGGTCAACGTGACGTTGATCGTGTAGTCTCCTTGGTCGGCGTAGACGTGGTCTACGTCGAAGGTGATGATGCTTTGCTCGATCACCACGGTGTCGCTGGTCGTGTCACCCCAGTCGATCACGACGGTGTGTTCTTGCGGATCATTGACGAAGGAGCCGCTGAGCGTTGCGATGGCGCCCTCGCCCACCGGGTCGTCAACCATCGCCACGTTCAGATCGGACAGAACAGCATAGTCGACGAACGTATACAGTGTGCGATCGGGATCGTGGTAGATGACGTCCTCGATGTCGGCCGGGTTCACGGAATACCAGGTGTTGCCGAATGCCGGCGTATCGATCGGAATGCCCTGTGGACCGGACACGGGCTCCGATTCGTGATATTTGTGATTGAGGATGGCGCTGAAGTAAGCACCTGCGGGCGTGTACTCGGAGAAATCGTTGCCGCCGGAGCTGACCCCCAGGCCGGTGAAATCGTCGGTCGAACCCGGGAGTTGCCCGATATCCACCAGACATTCGCCGGTGAGCGCCACGCCGATCTCGTTGCCGTTAAGATTGTTGTTCTCGATCATCACGGTTGCCCCGGCGATCGTAAGGCCGTGGATCCAGCCGGTGATCGCCGGGTTGTCGATGATCCTGGCTTGGGCGGGCCCAAGCGCGTAAATACCGTCGCCCCCGTAGTAAACGCCATCGCCGCCGATCAAAAGGTTCTGCGTGATTGTGGTCACGCCACCCATGAGCGTAAAGCCGCTGAACATCCAGGGGCCGCTCATTGTGCAGTCGCTGACCGTCACCGTGCCATCGCTGACGAGAATGCCTTCGACGTTGTCCGTCATGAGGTTGTTGGTGATGTTGACCGTGCTGACGCCGGCCACCAGAATGCCTTGAAGCCAGCTCATATTGAAGAAGTTGTCCTCGATGGTGACGGTTCCACCGGTGATCTCAACGCCGACCATGTTGTCCACGAACGTATTGCTGTAGGTGGCCGGGTTAGCGTCGTCCTGGCCGATGGCCGCGTCGCCGTCGTCGACGTGAAGGGCCGCGGTCATGTTGCTGGTGAACGTCGCGCCGGTAATGGACTGGGCGCCCGAGATGCCGGAGTCGAGATAGACACCGTAGTTGTTGCCGCTGAACGAATTGGCGCCGGAGATCGTGACCGCGCCGGACGAGGAGACATAAAGGCCGGAGTCCATGTTCCAATCGGCCACCATGCCGCCGTTTACGTCTACCGTCCCACTGACACCGGACACGCGGATGCCGGCATAGGCATTGCTGCTGAACGAACCGCCGGAGACGACGACCGAGGCCGCCCCTGAGAGGTCGAGGCCACTTTGGGAGAGGTTCGCGTCGGCCGTGATGTCCGTCAGCGCCACGGCGCCCGTGATGCTCGAGAGCGAGATACCCTGGCCATTACCGGTAAACGAACCGCCGTCGATCGCCACCGAATCGGCCCCCGAGACGCCCAGGCCGTCATTCACGTTCCCATCGACCGTGGCGCCGAGGACGTCGACCGCGCCGGTGACGTTCAACAACAAGGCGCCCGAGTCGTTATTGGTGAACAACCCGCCGTCGATCGTCACGGAACCGGCTCCGACCACGAGAAGGCCCTCGTTCGGATTCTGGTCAAACGTGACGCCCAGAACGTCCACGTCCCCCGTAACATCGGCAAGGTAGACACCCGAGTCGTTATCGGTGAAGGCCCCACCGTCGACGAGCACCGAAGCGGCCCCTTCGACGTGCAAGCCGCCGTCCGCGTTCCCATCGACCACCATGTCCGTAACACTCAGGGCACCGATGTCCGTCAGAACGACGCCGTATCGGGTGTTGTCGATGGTCTCAACGTTGTTGAGCGTCACCGCAGAGACGCCGTCGACCCCGTCACCGGCAATGCCGTCGAAAGCGTCGGTGACCTTGAGATCCCGGACCGTGATGCCGTCGGCCGCAAGCGTGATGCCGTTGCCGCTGGGCGGGTCGATCACGACGTCCGAGGCCGTGCCGGTGACCCCGTCGAGCACGAGCGCCCTGTCGATCGTGACGCTTTCTGCATACAATCCCGTTGCCACGTTGACGGTACCGCCCGAATCGGTGGCACCGATGGCGTCGCCGATGGAGCTGAATGCGTCGGTGCCATATGTCAGGCCGGTCGTTTCGCCGACTTCCTCATAGGCAAAGATGACCTCATCGCCGATTTCGAGGTCTCCCCCGTCCACGTCATAAAGCGTGTCGTCGACGTAGCTGGTGCCCACACTCAGCATGCGTCGCTGTTCGAGTGGTTCTGTTCTAAGGCGTCGAAGGCCGAGGCCCAAGGGCTGTCGTCGTGCGAAGTGTCGTCGGCCCGCCGGGCGAGTTGAAATCGCTTGCGCGAGGTAGTCGCCTAGACGTCGTCGCATGGGTCGTTTACGTTTCATGGCTCGTTTCTCCTTGGGCTTGGGCGGCTATCATTTCTCCGAAGCGGCACACCGACATCATGCCGTTTCGGAAGGACCTTCCGAAACAACAGAAACTTCTTCGACAGGACTCGATGAGTCCGATGCTCGATCTGCTCTGACAAGCTGTTGAGAAAAGACTGAAAAAACCCGTATTCCTGAGCCTGTCTTCGACGGACATTGCGAAGCCCCGTCCGGTAAACTTCGTTCGGTTCGTATTCAGAAGCTCGAAACCTCGTAGCGTCAAACTCGGCGATCCGATCAATCCATTCGAACTCGTCCTGCGCTACCTAAGATGCGCAGAGAGTCACGCTGTCCCCATTTGTGAAGTTGAGGATAGTCAAGCAGACTTTAAGGGTGATTGTCAAGTGTTTAAACTATGATTTTTATGAATAGTCAGAAAGTCAACTCTGTGGAGGGGATTGATGGTAGGCGAAAACGTCATTTGGTGGCGTAGGTGCCACGCAAATTTCGGAAATGGCGTGCCACACTTCGCAGATTTCCCCGGATCAAAAACGCCGATGCACCCTTCGGTGGTGGGGCGATTCGTCCGGTGACGGGCACGGCATGAGACCGAATGGAAGTCGTACGGCCGCGCGTCGGAAGACCGGCCCAGACGGCCTACACCGGGCGGTCGGAAACGAGCATGTCAGACCGTGTGGCCAACATACGGATGTTTTTCGACATCTACCGGCATCCGGTCGACATGATTTGGATATATCTGTTTCCGTTAGTCTACTTGATTCATTGAAACCACAGATGAACACAGATAAACACAGATGTGGGAGATAATGATGATGCCGAGATCGGTCGATGCGGAAGCAACACCCGGCCCTGGTCGACGTCATGTCGGTGCCCATGCTTCTGAGCGTTTTGGCCGCGTTGGTTTTGCTGACCGCGGTGACCGTGGCGAGCACCTACTTCGACCTGGGCGAGTGGAACCTGGTTGTGGCACTGGCTGTGGCGACGATCAAGGCGGCCCTGGTTGCGATGTTTTTCATGCACCTGCTTTACGACCGGCCGCTGAACGCCCTGCTGCTGGTCACGGCGATGGCCTTCCTGCTGTTGTTCCTCTCGTTGACGCTAATAGACGCGATGCAAACTGAGTCGGAGATCGAAGCCGTTGGGTGGGCTGGGTGCCATGCCCACACGCAGCGCAGCGGAGGATGGGCATGCTTGCGTCTACCACGTGAGGCCATCCGGGAATTCAGTGTGTTTTGGGCTATTGCTGGTTTGCCGGAGCCACGCGGCATGAACGACCATTGCCCCAACGGGGCTTTCCTAACCCAGCCCAGGGTTGCGGCCGAAAGCCGCTACCCTGGGACAGTGGCGCAAGAACACGAAATACCCCAACGGGGTTTCGCAGCCGGAAAAATCTACGAAACCCCGTTGGGGTAGGCGTGCGAGATGCAATCGGTTACCCAGGGTAGCGGCTTTCCGCCGCAACCCTGGGCTCTATGACGAAAGCCCGTCGGGCTAAACACGTAGGGTGGGCATCGCCCACCGATGTCTCACAAGGGTGCCTCCCGGCGCGCCGGGATAGCGCAGCGCTGGCCCAGAAGTGTAGGTAGGCACCTCTGTCTCATTCGTCAGATCCACCTTGCAACTCATCGCGAAGTTGCCGTGCCCGCTCTTTTGCTTCTTCTGGCGCGTCGGGCATCTTGATGACGGCCGTGCAGTCACCCATCGCTCCGACCGTGTCGCCCGATTTGCTCCTGGCGACGCCGCGATTGACCCGTGCCATGGCCTTTTGTTCGGCCGGCATGTCGGGTATCACGATGATGGTCGTGTAGTCGGCTATCGCTCCCAGCGCGTTGCCCGATCGCCCCTTGACAACGCCACGATTGTACAGAGCCAGGGCCTCTTGTTCGGCGGGTGCGTCGGGCATCTTGATGACGGCAGTGTAGTCGGCCATCGCGCCCGGCGTATCGCCCAATCGTCCCTTCGTCCAGCCGCGATTGACGAGTGCCTGGGCGAGCAAGGCCGCACCCGGGGAGCCGGCCGCCGGACGCTCGGCCAGCCAACGGTCAAGCGAGTCCCAATCAACATCGCCTAGAGTGCTCTCGAAAGAAGCGGCCGCCGCATTGCACAGTGCCAATAGCTCGTCTCCCAACTCCAATTGGGTAGCTGCGGGACGAAGGCCGCGGAGCGTCTCCAGGACGGCATGGTTTTCCTCGTCGACCCGTCGGAATCGACCCGCCAGAGCACGAATGAGGCGTTTCGTCTCACGTGCGGCCAAGTCGCGATATTCAGCATGTTCGACCAACCAGCGACGTCCCGCCTGGTGGCGAGTATCGTGGCTGAGACTGGGCGGATTGAGCGATTCGAGCACCTTTTTGACGTACAGCTCGTCACACAAGCCATCTGCCAGGCCATCGAGGATAATCTCCGCGAGACTTGTCCAACTGGCGTCATCCATTCGTGACAGCCGACCAGGCAGGCGCCGTCGGCGCTGAGCCGTCGGGCTGTCTCTTCCAGAAGCCAGGTCTTGCCCATCTTGGGCCGCCCGGCGACGGCCGTGAGTCCCGGTTGTGCGGCTCGGCTGACAAGAAACTCGACGTCCGCCTCTCGGCCGAAAAGCCGGTCGCGTCGATCCGCGAAGCCGCTGACGTCGCCCATCCAGATACCCCTTTATCGTTGCTCGTGCGAATCCGTGCAATAGACGGATTCTACCGCAGGGGTATATGCGGCACAAGGACCAGAGCCCTGGGCCACCGCTGCGCTATGGCCCAGCCACCCGACACCTACCACGTATCGGGCGCGACGAAGCAGACCATCGAGCGCGCCTCGACTTGTACGATGCCGCTGCTGGACATCGGTGGGCCGTCCAGTTCGGGATAAATGTCGCCGGGTGACGGGGCGGCCGTGTTCAAGAGCGTCCGCCAGCGGATCGTCCTGGCGATCGGCGGCAGCGTGAACGTGCACGGCTGCTCGCCCGAATGGCATAGAACAAGAAAATGGTGGTTCGGCGGCGCCGCGGGGTCTTTGCGCGGAACGGCCGCCAGCAGGCAGACCAGGCTGTGGTCGTCCTGCTCCCAGTCGATCGGCTTTCCGTCGGCACCATACCAGCTCGCGTCGGGCAGGCCGCCGGGCCGGACGGGTTTGCCGCTGAGGAAATTCGTCTGGCGCACGGTCGGCTCGGCGCGGCGCAGCGCGATCAGCGCCTCGGCGAAGCGCCGCAGCGAAGCGTGTTTTTTCGGCAGCCGCCAGTCGAACCACGAAATCTCGTTGTCCTGGCAATAGGCGTTATTGTTGCCGCGCTGGGTCCGGCGGCACTCGTCGCCGGCCAGCAACATCGGGGCGCCTTGGCTCAGCAGCAGCGACGCGAGCATATTCTTGATCTGTCGCTGGCGCACCTGCTCGATCGTCTTGCGGCGAGTCGGCCCCTCGACGCCGTAGTTGTAGCTGTAGTTGTTCACCTCGCCGTCGTGGTTGTCTTCGCCGTTGTCTTCGTTATGCTTCTCGTTGTAGGTGACCAGGTCGTTGAGTGTGAAGCCGTCGTGCGAGGTGACAAAATTGATGCTGTGATAGGGCCGCCGCCCGCCGGGCTGATAGAGATCGCTCGAGCCGGCCAGCCGTGTGGCCAGCGCGCCGCTCATGCCCGGATCGCCTCGCCAGTAGCGCCGCAGGTCGTCGCGATACCGCCCGTTCCATTCGGCCCAACGAAGCTGGCCAAAGGTGCCGACCTGGTAGGCGCCGGCGGCGTCCCAGGCCTCGGCGATGATCTTGGTGTCGGCCAGCAGTGGATCTTCGCTGATGGTTTCGACGACCGGCGGGTTGGGTACCAGGTGGCCTTCGCGATCGCGGCTGAGGATCGAAGCCAGGTCGAACCGGAAGCCGTCGACGTGGTAATTGTGGACCCAGTGGCGCAGGCAGTGGAAGATCAACTCGCGGACGATCGGATGGTTGCCGTTGAGCGTGTTGCCGCAGCCCGAGTAGTTCTTGTAGGTGGTGCCGCCATTGTCGAGCATGTAATAGACGCGGTTCTCCAGGCCTTTGAAACTCAGAGTGGGGCCTTCGTGGTTTCCTTCGGCCGTGTGGTTGAACACCACGTCGAGGATCACTTCGATGCCCGCCTGGTGCAAGGCGAGGACCATCTCCTTGAACTCGCGGACCTGGCAGCCGGGCTCGTTGCCGGCCGCATAGCCGCGATGGGGCGCGAAAAAGCAGAGCGGATCGTAGCCCCAGTATTCGGGCAGCTCGGGCTTCTGGCCCAAGCAGTCGTAGATGGGGAATTCGTGAATCGGCATCAACTCGACGGCCGTCACGCCCAGCGACTGCAAATAGGGAATCTTCTCGATCAGGCCCAGGTACGTGCCCGGGTATTGGACCCGGCTCGACTGCGACTGGGTGAAGCCGCGGACGTGGGTTTCGTAGATGATCGTCTCGGACAGCTCGCGGCGGATGTGACGGTCGTTTTGCCAATCGAACTCGTCGTCGATTACGACGCATTTCGGCGGGCGAATGATCCCGTTGTCGACCGGCAGGAAATGGCCGGCCAGCGCCTTGGCATAAGGATCGATCAGTCGAGCCTTGGGGTCGAAGCGCTGGCCGTGCTCGGGATCATACGGCCCGTCGGCCTGGTAGTGATAGAGTTGCCCCGGTCCCATGCCGGGCACGAAGACGCTCCAGATGTCACCCCAACGGTTCAGCGCCGGATCGAAGTCGACGATTTCCGAGGGCTCGCGGTCGTAGGCATTGTCGTAGATCAATACCCGCATCGCCGTGGCCGACCGGCTGACGACGGTGAACTGCACGCCGTCGTCGTGGCAGATCGCGCCGTAGGGAAGCGGATGGGTGAATTTCAGGGAAGGCGGTCGCTCGAACATGGGAGACAGCTCCCCGGAGCGGCCAGCAAAGAAGCTGACATCGCCGGGATACCAGTGGTTCAGATCTAGGGACATGTGTCGTTCGAGGTGTCTTTCAAGATGCGCGTTATGGGCAGACTTTGTGGCCGGCGACGCCGCGCCGGTACCTCGAACTAATCTTCGGGAAGTTGGGCTGCGGAGTAAACCTTTTCAAACGGTGACGTTGCCAGCGACAATATCGGCCGGGCTTGCGCAACTCGACCGACAGGGGCGGGTCGTTCGTCGGCTGCAAGGCGGGCGATTGGGTGGCACGCCCTGAAGGACAAAGGGCGTGGCGCCTGGGTCACCGCTGCGCTATGGCGCGAGCCACCCTGTCGCAAGAGCGATAGAAACGCGGCTCACCAGGAGGTTCGCCCTCCCGAAAGGATAGCTTAAAGAACGGCCCGACGAAGCCTGATCCTTACTTCTGGGCCTTCGCCTTTTCCAGGGCTTCCTTGTCGAAGACCTCGTGGCAGTGGTCGCAGCTTTTGGCCAGCTTCTCCATGGCCGGCCTTACGGCTTTCTTATCGGCCCGGCGGGCGACGCCGTTGACTTCGGCCGCGGCACCGCGCATTTCCTCACAGTATTTATACCACTCTTTGGCCAACTCGGGCTTCTTCGTATCGCCGCTGTTGTACATCGAAGCTTGGGCAATCGCGGCCAGCGCGGCCGCACGGCCGGCCGCCTTGGGTCCGCGGCGCTTGAGACGGCTGGGCTTGATGTTGCGCTTCAGATCGGTGTTGATTACCGGCACGGCCAACATGAGCTGTTTGAGTGATGCCACTTTTTCCCATTTCAGTTTGCTCGAACCGGGGGGCTTGGCTTTGGTTGCCCGTTTGACGGCCGCCACCGCGGCCTTCGCCTCGGCGTAGCTCTTGGCGGCGGCCAGCTTCCCCGCAGCTTCAATCATCGCCGGAGCCGCCTTCTTGTATGGGTTGTCGGTGTCGTGCAAACCCAGCGACAGGGCGATGACGATGAGGGTGTTGGAATCCTTGGCGATCCTTTCGACCAGATCCTTGTAGTCTTCTTCGGTCGCGACGACCTTCTCCAGGCGCTTCACGTAGTAGTCGACCTGCCCCGCCAGATCATCGGCCGGTGCGAATTTCGACACGGGAGGTGCCTTGGGCGGGGGTGGGGCGACCGTCGGGCCATCGGCATAAGTCACCGAAACCATCGCCGTCAGTACGATTATCCAACTTGTCGACTTCATTCGAGACTCCTTTGGAACTACTCAGTGCAGACCAGGAAATCAATCCGGGCCCCGCGCGCCGAGTGCCAAGTTTCAATACGGGCCGCGCGGCGAGGCGGTTCTATCGAGCAACCTCATGGTCACCCCATCTGGGCGGGAAACAACACGCTTGGCGGGTACAAATCCACGAGCTTCTCGTGGGGAAGGAAGCGCGAAACAACGCACTCCCCAAATATGGCAATACGGGGGCCGATTGTCAAGTTGATGGACGACAAAATGCGTAACGTAGCCAGATTGGGTCAAATAGACGACGCGCGATCGCCTCAGGGCGTGCCTCAGAAGCTCTCGCACATGCTGCCAAGGGTGCCATGGGCGGACTTCGACGAAATCAGTCTTGTTCGCTCCGCCCCGACATTGTAGTTGACACTGCCTGGCAAGCCGCCAGTAGTACCCTTGCGCCTTCATTGAGGAGTTGACCGCCAGACGGTAAATTGAGGCTATGGCCAAAGCAACCTACAAAGACGCCGGCGTGGATCTGGACGCCTATCGCGAGGCGATGGCTCGGTTGCCGAGACTGATCAACCGGACGCAGACACCGCGCGTGCTACGCCTCGATGGGGGGTTTGCCGGCCTGTGCCGGCTCGATTTCGCCAATCGGCTCTTTGCGCGAAACTACAGGGATCCCGTGCTGGTGGCGTGTACCGACGGCGTGGGCACGAAGCTGAAGATCGCCGTCATGACGGGCAAGCACGACACGGTCGGCATCGACCTGGTCGCGATGAGCGTGAACGATTGCATCTGCTGCGGCGCGGAGCCACTCTTCTTTCTCGACTACGTGGCCATGCCCAAGGACGATCCTCCACTGCTGGAGCAGATCGTTCGCGGGATCACCGAGGGTTGTCTCGACAGTGATTGTGCGCTGCTGGGCGGCGAGACGGCCATCATGCCCGATCTCTACGCCCAGGGTGATTACGATCTGGCCGGTTTCTGCGTCGGCGTGGTCGACCGGAAGAACTTGATCACCGGGCGGACCATCGTGCCGGAAGACGTCGTCCTCGGCGTGGCTTCCAGCGGGCTGCATTCCAACGGCTTCAGTCTGGTTCGAAAGGTGATCTTCGACGTGGCCGGGCTAAAGGTGGACGACCCGGTCGAGGAGCTGGGCCAAACCGTCGGTGAAGTGCTGCTCGTGCCCACGCAGATCTACGCCGAGGCGGTCCGCAAGGTTCTCGGCTATTACCGGGTCAAGAACGTGGTTCACGGCATTGCGCACATAACCGGCGGCGGACTGATCGAGAACCTTGCGCGAATTGTGCCCGAGGCAGTTCGCGTTGTGATCGATCGCGGCAGTTGGGACGTGCCGCCGGTGTTCTCGTGGATTCAGGAGCTTGGCCAGATCGAGCCGTCGGAAATGGACCAGGTTTTCAACATGGGCGTGGGGCTCGTGCTCGTGGTCAGCCCCTTTTACGCCGAGAGCATCCGGCACCAGCTCTGCCGTTGCGGGTTGGCAAGCTGGCGGATCGGCCGGGCCGAGCAGGGCGACAAAGGGGTCGTCTGGGCCGGTAAGCAGTAGGCAGCAGGCAGTAGGCAGCGAGCAGTATACGGTGGGCAGTCGCGAACTCATAGCGTCGGGCGGAAGCCCGACGTCCGAAGGGGGGTAAAGGCATGCCGAAGTCGAAACGCGCATCGCGCCGGGCGGCGCGAATGATGCAGCGCAAAGCGAAGCCAGGGGCCCCGCCCGGCACGATCCAAAGCGACGCCGACGCGCCGCCTTCGGTGGTCCGGCTGGTCAGCTATTCGGCCGATCATTTGGCCCAGCGCGTCGTCGACGATCCGGCGACGATCCCCTCGGAGCTGCGCGAGGATCGGGTGACGTGGATCGATGTGCAGGGCCTCGGGGACGCGAAGGTCATCAAGGCGCTGGGCAAGCAATTCGGCCTGCATCCGCTGGCCATGGAAGACGTGGTCAACACGCATCAACGGCCGAAGATGGAGGCGTATGACGACCACGTGTTCCTGGTCGTCCGTGCCGTGTCGGCAAATGAACACCTTGGTTCGGATCAGATCGGGTTGTTTCTGAGCAAGCATGTCGTCTTGACGTTTCGCGAGAAGCCCAGCGGCCTGTTCGACCCGTTGCGGGAGCGTCTGCAGAAAGCCAAGGGACGTCTGCGCCAGTGCGGCGCCGATTATTTGTTCTACGCGATCCTCGATGTGGCGATCGACGGCTTCTTTCCGTTGCTGGAGAATTGCGGCCAGCGCCTCGATCAACTCGAAGAGGAAGTCGCCGAGAGGCCGCGGGATACCACCTTGCTGGAGATCCACAAGCTTAAGAACGATCTGCTCGTATTGCGCAGGGCCGTCTGGCCGCTGCGCGACGCGATTGGAGAATTGCTGCGAGACGAAATCTCGCTTCTGCGCCCGGAGACGCGCGTGTTTCTCCGCGATTGCTATGACCACACGGTGCAGGTGATCGACCTGGTCCAGACGTGCCGTGAACTGTGTGGCGATATCCGCGATTTTTATTTGACGCAGATCAATACCCGACTGAGCGAAATCATGAAGGTCCTGACCGTCATCGCTACGATCTTTATTCCCTTGAGCTTCATCGCCGGACTCTACGGGATGAACTTCGACGTGAATGCTTCGCCTTGGAACATGCCGGAACTGCGCTGGGAGTTCGGCTATCCGGTAGCGATCGGGCTGATGGCAGCGGTTGCCGGTGGAATGCTTCTGTTCTTTCGCCGGCGCGGCTGGCTGGGAGGGTAGGCAGTATGCAGTAGGCGGTAGGCAGCGGACAGTAGGTAGAGGACATTTCAAAACCGGTGCTCTGATTGTTGTCATTCTGAGCGCAGCGAAGAATCTCGGCTTTCGCGGGGGGGAGATCCTTCGCTTCGCTCAGGATGACCGTTTTGAAATGCCCT
>Ga0315543_1001454_pt1 | contig 25541 bp, 24 predicted proteins | sample SalMarSW160210MG_2_FD_203098 | JGI IMG/M metagenome (GOLD analysis project Ga0315543, IMG submission 203098) | Salt marsh sediment microbial communities from the Plum Island Ecosystem LTER, Massachusetts, United States - Salt Marsh Sediment SW1601-210 ... | reverse complement strand
ATTAATTGGCCCCTTTTAATATCCCTAACATTCTCTATAACAGGTCCTTACCAATCTGTCCTGAATCCACCTATAGGGTCTTTCAATCTTCCCCTTGGCCTGGGGAGATAGAGCATAGGTTACCTTTGGAGTGAACCCCTCAGGTTAGACACTTTAAGTCTTAACACACCATGCATTCCCGAGAGTCTTTTTTTACCAATAACCTCTCGTATTCCTCTGGAGGCCGATAACCCAAAGATGAATGCAACCTCTTCCTATTATACACATCTTCTATAAAATAGGGAATCCTTTCTATTACATCAGAAAAGGTTTCATATTCCCATAAATATACCTCCTCTTGTTTTAGGGTTTTAAAGAATGATTCAGCAAAGGCATTATCGTAAGGATTGCCTTTTCTGGACATACTTATTCTGATACCATTATCCTTTAATATTTTTATGTAATCTTTACAGGTATACTGGATACCCTGATCTGAATGATGAATCAGGTTATCGGTTTTTCTAGTAGCTATAGCCATAGAAAGTGCAGCAATGGCCAGTTTAGGAGATAAGGTTTTACCGATAGCATAACCGACTATTTTTCGTGAATAGATATCTATGATGGCGGCGAGGTAGACAAAACCGTTAAGTATCCTGATATAGGTGATATCCGCACACCAGACTTGATTGATACCGGTAAGTTCTTTATCTTTGATCAAATTGGAGTATATTTTATTATTATGCTTGCTATTGGTAGTAGTTATATATTTGCGTTTTATCCTACCTTGTATACCTAATTCCTTCATCATCTTTAATACCTTCTTATGGTTTACTATTAGCTCATCTCTTCTTAATTGAGCGGTTATTCTTCTATAACCGTAATAGGGATGTTCCCGGGAGATATCCTCTATCTTTTTTCTAATCCTTAATTCTTTTTGCTTTCTATGTATATTTATTTTTCGCTGGTAGTAAAGGGTAGATCTTTTTATACCCATTAGTCTGCAGCCTTCTTTGATGGATTTAAATAGGAAGCGGTAATAATGGATGAACCCTCTTTTTTCCTCTGTAGTATGTATTCTTTCTCTTTTTTTAAAATGTAGTTCTCCATGGTAAGTTTGCCGATCATTTGCTCAAGTTTTCCTACTTGTGTCTCTAATTTTTTTACTTCCTGATTGGTATTATTACTTAATTCTCCATCTAAATATTGCCTCTTCCAGCGGTTGATAAGTCCGGGGGAGATGTTATTCTCTTTCCCTAATTCCAGGATCCTTTCACCGCTTAGTGCTTTTTGTACAATTTCTTCTTTTTGTTCTTTAGAATATTTTCTCTTTTTTATTCCCATTATCTTTACCCCTCCTTTATTCCTTCTTGCTTGTTATTTTATTATATAACAAGTCTTATTTTTCTCCTAAATGTGTCTAGTTGGAGGGGTGCAGTCCAATAGAGCATAGGTTACCTTTACCCCACAGTCATCTAAAACCTGTTTCCACTGCGGATTGGCCTCATCAGTAAGCTTGTAATGGTTTCGCCAGAAACTGTCTCTTCCTTGTACAAAGCGAAAGATGGAATGACTATCTACATAATAGGCCAGAGGGAATCCATATTTTAATAAAACTGCCTCTAAGGCCAGGATATGTTCCCAGGTGATTTCTCTTTCTACCAGGACAGCATATAAGATCAACCGGCTGTAATCATCTATTGAGGTAATCAGGTACCATTTACTAGCAGCATAAGGGGCAAACTGGTGATGAGAAGAATCATGTTGGATAAGCTCTCCCGGATAGTTAGTTATTACCTCTCTGTCATGAGCCTTTCTCTTCGGCCTTAAAAAATAAAAATTATTTCTCTTGGCTCGGTCGATGATGGTAGGCAAAGATACCTTCTGGCTATATTTTTGTTCTAAAAGATCTTTTAGGTAACTGTAGTTGTAATAGTTAATCGGTACATCTTTTGCTTTAATTAAATCTTTTTCGATCTTTAGTTCTTTTATAATATTTTTCTCGATATCTGGATTTATTTTTCGATTAATGGTTTTTCTTTCATACTGGATAGAAAAGTTATCTGGGTCATTTCGATATCTGGTCAGTAATTCGAAGAATCTACTTCTTTTGATTCTAAGAATTTGCAAGATATAATCAAGTTTGATTTCTCCTTTCGAATATTTTTCAAAAAGTGATTTAACCTGATCGTCGGTAAAGTTTTTGTGTAATTGTTTAGACATAATTTAGAACCTCTTTTCTCTTTAGAATTTAGTTCTAGATTACATCTTTTTTACCCTTCCAGGTTAGTCCACTTTTAAACTTTAAATCATTAAAAAACAGTCCGGTTTTGATTTTTAAATGACAATAAAATCTTTATGCTTGACAAATACATTTCATTCTTTTAAATAATTCCTTCAAGTTAATATTATTAAAAATATTCTCCCTCAACCTTTTTCTTCTCACACAAACAGTACCACAATCAAGCTCTTTTATGAAAAGTGAGAAAAAACTACCTAATTACTGAGCATGAACAACACATCCTATACAACTCCTCAGAGCCCATAGGTTTTCCGCTAAAAGTTATCGAATTATTGACTTGGCACACCTTCCCTATTTATTTTATCTAAAAGTAAAAAATTAATTATCTAAAAAAATGGGATGTGTCCCCAGTCAAACATTGTAAGAAATTTAACTGGGCATGTCAAACGAAACGTCCCCTTGACTTATTTTCATATAGTATCATTTAGCACGGCGTGCTGTGCTGTTACGGTTCAAATTTAAAGTCCTTTTCTTTGAAGAGTTTAGTACAGGTGTCTACTACTTCCGGGTCAAAAAGAATATTTTTATTCTCGACAATTTCAGCTAAAGCTTCATCAATACTAAGAGCGGGCCGGTAAGATTTATAAGAAGACATCGCTTCAACTACATTTGCTACCCCTAATATTTTTGCCTCTACACAAATTTCATCACCTTTTAATCCTCTCGGATAACCTGAACCATCTATTTTTTCCTGATGCTGAAAGACAATTTCGGCAATAGGCCAGGGAAAATCTACTTTTTTTAAGATATCATAACCTACTTTGGGATAATTTTTAATTAAATTAAATTCTACTTCAATTAATTTATTAGGCTTACTTATAATTTCAGTGGGCAAATTAACCTTTCCGATATCATGAACCAAGGAAGCAATCTTGGTTCCCTCAATCTTATCCTGAGAAAGTTTCATCTCTTGGGCTATGACGGTTGCAAGTTTAGAGACTTTTTGATGGTGGCCTATGGAGTAGGGATCTCTTATTTCAACTATTTTAGTAATAATATTGGCAGTACCTTCTATAATTTTTTGTAATTTTTTATGAGTTTCTTTAAGCTTTTTATCTATCTGATTATATTTAAGTTTTGTTTCTTCTAAGCCGGCAACCTTTTCGCGCATTTTTTGCATTTCTTTAATAAGCTGGACTTTTGTCTTTTCCTCGTCTTTCATTTTTAAAATTACACCTCCGTAAAAATCGATATTTATTAATCTCTATATAGATATTCAAAAACATAATTTTTATAATATGAATATTTCTTAAATATTTACAATTTATATTACTAACATTCTATATTATTTTAAAAAATTCTCTTTTTTATGTATAATTTTTGTAGATTATTTTTATATGTATCATTTGTATATGTTCACCGCTTTATCTTAAATCAAATAAATAATAGGCTCAGCACGGTGAATCGTGTCCTCTTTTTCAGCACATTCAGCACGGCACGCCGTGGTGCTACAAATTTTCGTAAATATATTCTATTATTTTGTTTTCAAAAATTTTGGGGTCATTCTCTTCTTCTATAAATATAAAATTATTTTCCATAAGGCAAAAGACTACCCATCTCTTATTTTTAGTTTCCAACAATCCGGCCAGTGCTGAGGCCGAGGATAAGGTCCCGGTCTTGCCCCATACCTGAAAAGGCAGGCGTTCTTTTAAAGTCCCCTTCTCTTTGTTGTTGGCAAAATAATCCAGTATTTTAAAATCGTATTCCCGGTAAAGATAAGTAATTGCTTTGACCAGATGAGTAGGTGTCGTAAGATTATATTCAGAGAGCCCGCAGCCGTCCACAAGGATGTAATCTTTTCCCCATTTTAAACCCAGGGCTGTATCAATAACTTCTTCTAAAGAGGCAATAGCCCGAGCAATAGTGGAAACTCCCTCGGGATTATCCTCCGGAGCCAGGGTACGAAAAATATTTTCAGCACTCTGATTATCACTCTTTTTCATCATATAAGCCAGTATTTTATCCAGGGTATCAGAATAATAAATATACTTTACCCATAGACCCTCTTGGATCTTTCCAATCCTGATATCTCCTCCTATCTTTACTCCCTTTTTGGATAGTTCCTGAGAAAAAATCTTTCCCCAGAGAAGAGGCATGTTATTAAGATAGGAATTCTGTTTTTCCTTGACCTTACATCCCATTACAGTTAATGCTCCGATTAGAGGATTTTTATCATCCCACATCCATCCCCTTCCTAAAAACTCTTCGGGCAAAAACTTTGAATTGTCCAATACAATATCTCCCGAGATATGCCTGATATTAAACTTTTGCACCAGAGTATCTGCTATCTTTCTGATAACTTCCGGGGATTGAGTGGGGTCTCCGCTGCCTACTATATACAGGTCTCCGTTTATCTCTCCGGGAGTAGTGCTGGAAAAGTAGAAAGAAGTCGGATAAGCATGTTTCTCCTCATCTAAGATTTCCAGAGCAGCCAGCAGGGTAAATATTTTGGTAAGAGATGCCGGGGTGAAAAGTTTATCTTCATTGTGAGAAAATAGTACTTCCTGAGTGTTTAAGTCTTTTATCAGGACTCCCGAAAATCCCGGGAATTGATTTATCTCTTCCTGAATATTTGTGCCTGCATCGTCTACACCAATTAAAAGAGAAGTGAATATCAAAAAAGATAATAAAAAAATAATTATCTTATATTTTAACTTCAAAATCTGTTCCTTTCCGGTTTTTATCTTTGTTTTTCATTTTTCCTTTTAGCACATTCAGCACAGCACGCGGTGCTGCTACAGTATTTAATTTATTCTACAACTAGTTCAGAAGTACAGTGGGGGCAGCGTGTTGCTTTAATTGGGATATGAGATAGACAATATGGGCAATCTTTAGTGGTTGGCTCCGGGGGTAGAGTTTCTTCTTGAGCTTTTATTTTATTAATTACTCGAATGAGAAGAAACAGAGCAAAGGCAACTATGAGGAAATTAACAATTGTATTTACAAATACACCATAGTTCACAGTAACTGCCCCGGCTTCCTGAGCACTGATTAGGGAAGCATATGGTCCGGCAATCTTGCCCTCTTTCAGAATTATAAAAAGATTGGTGAAATCCACTTTGCCTAATATCATACCAATAGGAGGCATAATGACATCAGAGACAAGCGATTTTACAATTACCCCAAAGGTTGTTCCAATAACAATTCCAACAGCCATGTCAATTACATTTCCCCGCATGGCAAATTTTTTAAATTCCTTCCACATTTTCTATTCCTTCCTTTCCAGAAATTTATTGAATCATGTAACGGTTGTTTAATTCATTTTTAACTAATTAAAAACTTTCTCTATTCTTGGCACTCTTCTGCCTAAGTATAGATTGATGTTGATTACTTATTATCTTTTTTTCTTGAAATAATTGGCTCTATATGGATAGTAGTTTCAATATTCTTCTCTTCTCTTATCTTCTCTTCTAATTCTTCGGCAATCTTGTGGGCATCTTCCAATCTCATATCTGCTGGTAATCTGATATGAAAGGTCAATTCCTTATTGTCACCATATTTGTGAGAATGAAGGTGATGTAATTTAACATCATGAGATACATTATTAGCGACAATTTTTCTAATCTCTGCTTCAAAATCCTCAGAGGGCTCTTCCCCGATTAAGGTGCTAATTGATTTTTTTAAAATGATGTAGGTGGTATAAAATATGACCAAAGATACCGCAGCACCCATAATACTGTCCACCCACCAGAAATACTCTCCTACAAAGATTCCAACTAAAATCAAAAGAGATACCAGGGCATCACTTCTGTGGTGCCAACCATCGGCAATAAGTGCTTGAGAATTAATTTTCTTTCCAGCGCGTATAGAAAATTGAGCCAGCCCTTCTTTTACTACAACAGAGACTATAAAAACTATTATAGCTAAATTTCCGTAAGAAGCGGATTGATGATTTATAAATTTTTGAATAGAGGCAATTAAAAAATTAACGCCTACCACGGCCAATAAGGTGCCGATGATAACCGAACTAATTATTTCTGCTTGACCGTGTCCGAAGGGGTGTTTTTTATCGGCAGGTTTGGACGAAACTTTGAAACCTATAATCACCACCAGAGAAGTGAGCGAATCAGATAGGGTATGCCAGGCATCAGCAATTATAGCTATGGAAAAAGTCTTGATTCCTACCCAGTATTTTAAACCAAAAAGAAGGGTGTTCAAAATAATTGAGATGGTTCCCTCTAAATATCCTATAGAGGTTTTGTATTTTTTTGATATTTGTTTTTTCCGATTAATTTTCATTTTTCTTAGACCCACTCTGTAACATATTCTTTTAAATGTTTGGTCTGATTCAATTGTATCAGGCAATACCCTCTGCCTTCTTTACAAGAAAAAAGACTGTAAGATGCGGTATCCAGATGAATTTTCCAAAAATAGGGTGAGGCAATATTCAGGCAGGCGGCAATAAGAGGTTTTAGTACCGCCCGGTGGGAAACTACCACTAAAATCTCTCCATTGTGCTGAGAAACTAAACTATCCAGACAGGCCTTAGTCCTTTTTTGCACATCATAAAGAGTCTCCATATCTTTCACTCGAAGTTTTTCTGGATTGTTTACCCAGAGCTCCCATTCCTTGGGATAGAGTTTGGCAATCTCTTTCTTAAATCGCCCTTCCCAACTTCCTAATTCAATATTATTAAATTGTTCTTCTACTTTAACTTCTATTTCACATTCTTGGCCAATTGCCTCAGCGGTCTGCCTGGCTCGGGACAGAGGACTGGTATAAATATGCTTAAGAGAAAATTTTTTCAGCTCTTGTGCCAAATCCTGGGCTTGAATAAGCCCTCTTTCGTTTAAAGGGAAGTCTGTCCTCCCTCTAAACATCCCCTTAATATTCCCTTCACATTCTCCATGTCTTGCTAAAATAATTAGTGTTCCATTAAAATCCTTAAACATCCTTACCTCCTGTCCTAAGCATAATAAAATGTAACAAAAGGTGCCTGGCACCTTTTGTTACATTTTTCCTTTCCACTCTTTAAAAAACTGTTTTAAGTAAAGATTTAGAAAACGGTGTTTCCTTTTGGCCATTTTTCTGCCCAAAGAGGTATACATCATATCTTTAAGTTTTAATAATTTTTCGTAAAAATGATTAATAGAAGGAGCTTCAGTAGTTTTATATTCCTCTTTAGTTATGGATTTGCTCGCTTTAATGTTTGGATCGTAAATTGGACGATTAAAAAATCCCCCGTAGGTAAAAACCCGGGCGATACCAATTGCCCCCATAGCATCCAAACGGTCGGCATCAGTCACTGCCATCAATTCTTTGGAGACTGCTGGAGCAGAAGAATTTTTTTTGCCTTTCCTCTTGCCCTTATCGGGCAAAGTATGCATAAAAGAAATCTGAGAAGTAATTCTCACAATCTTATCGATAAGCAAAGGAGAAATCTCCAGAGAAGAAAGCCACTCCCTTACTTTCACTGCCCCGGCTTCTTCATCTCCATGAAAGAATTTATAATCCCCAACATCGTGTAAAAGAGCAGCCAATTCCACTATAAAGATATCCGCACCTTCATGCTGGGCAATCCGTTTAGCCAAATTCCTTACCCGATAAATATGCCACCAGTCATGCCCGGTACTATCTTCACCCAAGGTTTCCTTTACAAAAGTTTCAGTTTTTTTAATTATCTCTTGTTTATCCATATTTGCTACCAAGGGACGGTTCTCTGGCAGGTCTTTAAACTATTAAAGAACCGTATATTTTTCCATCTTATTTTATTTAACTATAATTAAATTATAATTCTGTGTGCCCAGACCTATCTTTTCTGCATAATTCAGACCTATCTTCCAATCGGTATCAATATGAACATGGGTGAATTTATCTTCACCAAAATGAAAATGCTTCTCTTCCAGAATACTTCCTTTGATCATGGGAGCTTTATTTACCAAATCGACACACGCTCTGTCCAAAGCCACAGGGTCAAAGGAAGCGGCCATTCCGATATCCGGTACTATTGCCATATCATTATAACCCCAGCAATCACAGTAAGGTGAAACATTCATAATAAAACTGATGTGAAAATGAGGTTTGTCTTTTAATACTGCATAGGTATATTCTGCAATCTTTTCCTGAACATTTCCTCCCGATTCATCAGAACCTACTACAGCTGCACTGTATTGGCATACTGCTACACACTGACCGCAGCCGATACATTTTTGATAATCAATTTCCGCCTTTTTATTTTCATTAAAATGAATAGCTACCTGGGAACAGTTTTTAATACACTGGCCGCAACCGACGCAATTTTTAAGAATAATCTTGGGTTTGGAGTTAGAATGCATCTCCATCTTGCCAGCCCGGGAACCGCTGCCCATCCCTAAATTTTTCAGAGCACCTCCGAAACCGGTCATTTCATGACCTTTAAAATGAGTCAGAGAAATAATAATATCGGCATCGGCAATGGCTGCAGCTATCCTGGGTGCTTTACAATGTTTTTGGTTAATGGGAATCTCCCGATATTCAGTTCCCTTTAAGCCATCGGCGATAATAACATCACATCCTACGGCAATCCGATTAAATCCATTTTCCATAGCCGTATTTAAATGGTCTACGGCATTGGCTCTCTTCCCATAATAAAGAGTATTGGCATCAGTTAAAAAAGGCCTTCCCTCGAAATCTTTAATCAATTTTACGATACAAGCCGCATAATTAGGTCGAATATAGGAAAGATTTCCCGGTTCCCCAAAATGAATTTTTAGGGCTGTGAACTTATCCTTAAAATCAATCTCTTTAATCCCGGCTTCTAAAACCAATCTTTTTAATTTATCCAGCAAGTTCTTCCCTGGTTTTGCCCTTAAATCTGTAAAATAAACTTTTGCACTGTTCACTATGTCTACCTCCTGTTCTTTCAAATAATTAAAAATATGTTTTATATTATTTTAATCAATTAAAACTATCAAAGCAAATTATTTGTTTGCTAAAAGTTAATCTTTAATAAATTATTTCATATCACGGAACAAGGTCCCTGTTTTACCGGTTAAATCATCTTGTGCTGATACCCAACCCAACAAGCTCCCCTTTGCGAGCTTTCCACACATAGATTAATGAATTTGACACCTCTTGTACCATCTTCAAAAGTAGGAAAATCAACTTCCTTCTGATTCTGGTAAGATTTTCCTGCCTTTTTGGCCAGCAAGGCATCGGAAAAATTAGAATAGATATTGGCAAAAGCCTCATATACACCCTGGGGATGCCCTCCGGGGAGTCGAGAGACTCTCAAAGCCAGAGAATATAAATTATCCCTTCCCCGAGATAAAATCTGAACTGGCCGACCATAAAAAGCAACTTTCAAATAATCAGGTTTTTCTTGCTCCCATTCTACAGATCCTTTTTCTCCCAAAACACGGATTATTAAACCATTACTATACCCGATAGCTACCTGTGAACACCAGTAAATTCCCCGAGCCCCGCTGATATATTTAATTAAAACCTCTGCATTGTCATCGAGTGCTCTTCCCTCAACAAAAATATCCAAATTGGCGCAAAGAGAATCGATTTCCAATCCGGTTATATAAGAGACAGTATTTTCTATATGGCTTCCAATATCTGCTACACAATTAGATTTTCCGGAATATTTGGGGTCAGTTCGCCATGATGCCTGCTTGTTCCCTTCTTCTTTCTCTACCGGCATAGCCAGCCATTCCTGGAGATATTCTCCCATTACCATCCGAATCTTACCAATCTCACCCCTACTAATTATTTCCCGAGCATGTTTTACCATAGGATAACCGGAATAGGTATAAGTCACACAACAAAGTAAATCTCTTTTCTTGGCCAAATTTGTTAACTCTTCAGCCTCTTCAACTTTCAAGGTTAAAGGCTTATCACAAACTACATTAATACCTTTTTCTAAAAAAGTTTTGGCTATCTCAAAATGTGAATTATTCGGGGTCACAATGATAACAAAATCAATTTTATCCTCTCTTGCTCTCTCTTTCTCGGTCATTTCCCTAAAATTTTTATAGAGTCGCCCGGAATCCAAACCCAATTTTTTCCCTGTAGATAGAGTATTGTCATAACTTCTGGAAAAACATCCGGCAACTAATTTTGCTTTACGGTCAAAGGAAGCTGCTTTATAATGAACTTCGCCGATTAAAGAGCCGTTTCCGCCACCTACCATACCAAAACTTAAAACTTCATTCATTTAATTTACCTCTTTTTCTTCAATTCAATCTTTTTAAAATCTTAAAGGCAACATATTTAACTTATAGATTATATTCTGCAAAATATTTAAAAATCCTCTTTTATTAAAAATAAAATATTAATATTTTTAAAAATATTGCAAAGGGAATATAAAAAAATTTTTGTAAAAAGAGAAAGAATATACTAAAATTTAGATAATTAAAATAAAAAGGAACTTTGATGAATAAATATAAAGAAAACGCTAAAGGCATTATTATAAATATAAAACACGGTGTATCAAAAGAGGGCCCGGGATGGAGAAGTATCGTCTATTTTAAAGGTTGTAACTTCTGCTGTCCCTGGTGTGGCAGCCCGGAAACTATACCCTTCGGAAAGACCAAATTAACCTACGAGGATAGCTCCAAAGAAATTGTTGGTAAGGAAATTACCGTAAAAGAAGTTGTTCAAGAAATCTTACCTTACCAAAGATTCTCCAAAGGCAATCTTCCCTATGGAGTAACTCTTTCCGGGGGAGAACCTACCGCCCAATGGAATTTCTATTTTGAACTTCTTAGAGGTCTAAAATGTTTTAATTTTCCTACCGCAGTTGAAACCAACGGTTCATCTCCTCAATTTATTACATCCCTCCCTTATCTGGATTTAATTTTCTGTGATATAAAACATATGAACTCAGAAATACACAAAAAATTGGTGGGAGAAGATAATAAACAAGTATTGTATAACGTCAAAAAAACTTATGAGGCTGGAAGAGATTTATGGATAGAAATTCCTGTTATCCCGGGATATAATGATTCAGAGGAGAATTTTCAAGATATTGCCGATTTTCTTTCTCCCATGAAAAACGGGCTTAAAGTAGAGCTGTTAAAATACGGAAGACACGGTATTTATAAATGGAGAGCCTTAGGAAAAGACTATCCTTTGCAACATCTTATGCCTCCTTCTAACCAAAAGATAATAGCTTTAGCTAAGATAAAAAAAAACAAAGGAATCAAAGTAAATATTTCTTAAAAAGAGACTGACCCCGGATCTAAACGAGGGATAATGTCCTTTTTTAAAATGTCGGGAGATAATTTCCGAGCATCTCCATATTGACCATGAATTCGTACTATAACCGGATAAGGATACTTCTCGGGGTGTTCAGCTACATCTAATAATTGTTCAGAAGAAAAAACGTTAAAATATACATAACCCAATCCTTGCCCTTTGCCTTCGGTGGAATAATTAAAAATAGCGCTGATAATATCCTTAAGGTATTGAGCTTTCTGTCTTAAATTCATTCCTTTAATATTATCCGGGTTAATACTCATCGCTACTGCCGAGCCGCCGGTCATAATTTCATAATCTAATTTTGACTGAGAAAGAATTCTGGTTAAAAGACCATCTGTAGCCATCCCCGTAGAGGGGTCAAGCCCAAAGCTTAAATCCTCACGAGCTCCTCTCCCATCGGGAGTAGCGCCCGTCCAGTATCCATAGAGCAGATTAGTGCTGGGACTGCTCCAGTCAGCAGCAAAATTCTTACCGAAAGGATTTTTTTGTCGATTAATTTTTTCACTAACTATCTTCTCTAATTCTACTACTTCTTTATCAGCGTAGGAAATATTATTCCCGAATTTGGGAACTTTTTGGATAATATTTCGTAATCCTTCAAATCCTTCAAAATTTCTCTTCAGGGCAGTAATCAAATCATTCAAGGAAAATTCTATTTTAGAATTGGTGTCAAAGAAATATTTAATCACCGTCAAGGAATCAGCAGTGGTCCCTAAGCCATGAATCAAGCAGCCGGACGCATTATATTTTGTCCCTAGACCGCTATTACAATCCCTCATATCGATTCCGGTTTCTCCTCCTCCCATAAAAAAAGAAGCAAAAGGGACTGGCAACAAAGAAAGGGCCTCAGTACATTTATTAGCTGCTTTTACCATCTTCTCAACAAAATAATCCAGATATTGATAATAAATTTTTTTAGTTTTCGCAAAAGAACTAAAAGGATTTTCTTCCAGGCCCAATTCTTCATAAGAAGGACCCAACTTTTCCCCGGTAATTAATGAATACCCGTTGTTTAAAGAAATTTCTAAAACTTTAGCCAGATTCAACCAGCTATTAGTAGTATTCCCATTTTCTTTGCCTTTAATTAATGGTTCCTGACAGCCGGCAATAGCGTATTCTTTTAAATCTTCTTCAGCTATACCTTTCTTCTTTAATGCAGAAAACACCGCTGCATCATTAAGAAAAGAAGGAGAACTATGTCCAAAATTAAACATAAATTTTGATATCCCCCGGTAAAATTCAAATGGTGTATGGGGGTGTATTTTTACTGAAAAATTCGGCTGCGGTCGATTAGATTGGTGGTAAGCTTCTAATATAATATAGGTCATATCACCGGATAAATCATTACCTTTAATATCTGAGCCGCCTACCATAATATTCTGTGAAATAGCCCAATCTCTATCTCCCACTTCGAAAAAAGCCAAAAAATGGCGTATTAATTGCACTGCTAATTTTTTAGAAATCCTGGTTCTCTTATAATAGGGCTGCATTATTCTATCCAGATTCCCTACGGAAAAGGCATAGGGATTAGGAAGCTGTTCCAGGTTCATCACCTGCCAGAGCAGAACATAAGATTGTAAGGCTTCGTATAAATTTTCTGCACCTTTACGCGGAATTTTATGACAGGTCTTTTCTATTAATTGTAATTCTTTCTTTCTTGTCGGATTGTCTTCCTGTTCATATTTCTGCCCGGCCAATTTACTATAACGGCCAGCTAAAGTTATAGCCGCCTGTAAAGTCTTTATCATACTATCAAAATAATCGCTCTTAGCAGGAAATTTCTTTTTTTGTTGTTTTAATTCTGTAATTTTGTATTCTAATCCTTCTTCCAGAGCCTCCTCAAAACCAGGTATGGTATGACCGGTAACCCTTTCTACAAAATACACTGCTTCTTTAGTCTGGTTTCCGGTTTCTTTATATATATCTCTTATCTTTACTACAGAGGGATGTCTGCTCCAAATTTTTCGGTTATCTTTGACTATCTGCGTTGTTACTTCAATATCAGCAATCTTATCATTCGGTTTTACATCATCATAGAAAGCTATTTCATCATTGTATCCCTGGAAACTCTCTATCCGAAAAGCAGGGTTAATCAAGGCATAACTTGCTGAAAAAGCATCTTCTTCTGTTCCGGCAAAAATCTGCCCCGGTTCGATAAAAATTGGCAGCTGTTCACAGACTGATTCAAGTAAAATGGCCTGAGTCATAGCCGGAGAATACTTATCACCGATTTCTAACAATTTCCTTCGCTGAATATCTTTGGCTAATACCCAGCCGATAAGATTATGCTTTTCCGCATTCCTCTTTATTATTACATCCAAATATTCTTCTAATCTTTTGGTATCTAAAATATTTTCTAAAATCATTCTATACTATATTACCTTTTCTCTTTTAATCTCTTAAAATCTTCTTTTAAATCCTGATATAAAGATTTATAAATTTCGAATTGTTTATGGTAAATATCGACATTTTCAGGGATTGGTTTTATTTTTTCTTCTTTAAGTTTCACTATTTTTTTACATCCTTCTTCTACATCTTTATATATTCCTACTCCTACCCCGGCTAATATAGCAGCTCCCATTGCTGCCTGTTCGACAGATTGAGTCATAGAAATCTCTTTATTAAAAACATCAGCCTGTATCTGTCTCCAGACTCTACTTTTTGCCCCTCCTCCGGATGCAATTACCTGCTCAATTTTAATCCCTAATTCTTCAAAAACCTCCAGGCAATCCCTTAAGGCAAAAACCACTCCTTCTATGACTGCTCTAATCATATGAGCTCGGCGATGTTTTAGGCTAAGCCCAAAAAATACTCCTTTGGCTTCCGGATTCATATAAGGAGACCTCTCCCCCAAAAGATAAGGAAGAAAAATTATACCTTCACTCCCTGCACTAATTTTTTCCACTTTCTCATCAAATATACGATAAGAATCGGAGGTATGTAGTATATTCTCCCTCAACCATTTTAGAGATAATCCTGCGGAAAGAATTGCACCTAATAAATGATAGGTATCAGGTATGGCATGGCAAAAGGTATGAATTCTTAATTTTGGATCATAGATGAATTTATCTAAAGTAATAAATAATTGGCCACCCGTTCCGATAGTAGAAGAAAGAATGCCCGGTCTAATTACTCCGTTACCGACTGCCTGCATTGATTGATCTCCTCCACCATAAACTACCGGAATTCCTTCTAATAATCCGGTATCTCTTGCTGCTTCTGCGAGCAGATAACCGGCCACCTCCTGAGATTCATGAACTTCTCCCGGAAGAATTTTTAACGGAAGGCTGAGAATATCCAATAACTCTTCTGACCAGCATCTTCTTTTTATATCCAGCAACAGAGTGCTGGAGGCATCGGTAACCTCTACTCCTAAATTTCCGGTTAATCTATAACGAATATAATCTTTGGCTGAAATTACTTTATATATTTGACTAAATTCTTCCGGCTGATTCTCTTTCATCCACAAAAGAGTGCTGCACATAAACCCGGCAGCTATCGGGTTCCCGGTCAGCTCAGCCAATCGCTCTTTCCCAATTTTCTGATAAATAAATTCACATTTAGAGCTGCTTCTCTGGTCTGCCCAGATGATAGCCGGACGAAAAGGCAGTAAATTCTTATCCAAAAAGACAGTGCCATGCATCTGTCCTGACAATCCTATTCCTCTAATCTGTTGGGGGTTAACCTCTGATTCGTTTATTACTTCCCTTATTACCTGGATAGTTGCTTCCCACCACATTTTAGGGTTCTGCTCTGCCCAGCCCGGCTGAGGTATATCTATAGAATATTCTCTCTCTGCCCGGGCATAAATTTTACCTTCTCTGTCCATAAGCACTCCCTTGGTCCCGGAAGTACCGATATCTATACCTAATAGATAATCCATCTTTATTCCCTTCACACACTAATCTTTAATTCTATCATTCCACTATTATACATTATATTTTTTATCTATTTTAATTAAACAGCCAACTTCTAAAACGGTGGCTTTTAAGATTTTTGAAGTATAAAGGATATATTCGAAAACTTTTACATTGTTCTTGCCAAGTTATATAGGTTAACCTTTTAAGGAACCTTGCATTAAACCTCTTAAAAAGAACTTTCCCAAGAATATGTAAACCAATATTGGGGGCAAAGCGGTAAGAAGAGCACCGGCTATTTGAACATTCCACTGGACGATATAACTTCCCGCTAAATTATTTAATGCTACGGTAATGGGTTGAGATGCCGGGTTAGGGGTTACAATTAAACCGAAAAGAAAATCATTCCAGATAGAAGTGAACTGCCAGATCATGGCGACTGCAAAACCAGGTGTAGATAAAGGAAAAATTATCCATCTGTATATACCTAAAAAATTTGCCCCATCTATTTTGGAGGCTTCTACCATCTCTGTGGGAACTGTTATATAATAATTACGGAAGATTAAGGTGCTTATAGGTACCCCATAGATTACGTGGACTAAAATTAATCCGGGAATTGTCCCGTAAACATGTAATCTCTGCAGAGTAAGCACTAAGGGAATAATAATACTTTGATAAGGAATAAACATTCCGAATAAAATCATAGTAAAAATTAAATCCGAACCACGGAATCGCCATTTAGCTAAAACATAACCATTTAATGAACCAAACAGGGCTGAAATTATAGTAGCCGGTATCACCAACGATACACTATTTAAAAAACTTCCCGAAAGACCACGAAACCCTCCTTTTGCACTCCCTAACCAGGCAATACGGAAACTTTCAAAATTTAAGCTCCTGGGCAAATTCCACATAGTGCTCAGTCCAACCTCGGAAAAACTCTTCATTCCGGTTACAACCATAATATACATAGGAATAATATAAAAAATGGTAAATATAGCTAATACAATATAGATTAAAAGACGAGTTACGGATATTTTCACTCTATGCCTCTTTGCTGAATGTAGTAATAAGATAAGGAATAATCAATAAAGATACTAATAATAACAATACGATAGCGATACTTGCGCCTTGAGCAAAATGATTTCCTCTAAAAGTGGTGTCATACATAAATAATGCCGGGACATCGCAGGAAAAAGCCGGACCACTTCCGGTCATGGCCACAACTAAATCAAATATCTTAAGGGAAATATGCCCAAGGATAATAATAGCCCCAAAAGTAATGGGTCTAAGAAAAGGGAGGGTAATATAATAAAATATTTTCCATTTACTGGCGCCATCTATTGCTGCTGCTTCTCTCAATTCTAAAGGTATTCCTCTTAATCCGGCAAGATATAAAGCCATAGTATAGCCAGAAAACTGCCAGATAGCGGCGATAGCTACAGCAATTATTCCTATTTTGGGATCAGTATACCAACCAGAATTTAGAAAATTTAGCCCCAGCTTTTCAAATAGTTGATTAACTCCGATATTACCCAATTGAATACTGCCCGGATTAAAAAGCCAGTGCCAGATAACTCCGCTAACTATAAATGAAACTGCCATAGGTAATAAGAATAGATTGCGGAATATACCCTCACCCTTAATACGCTGATCAATTAGCATGGCCAATAACAAGCCAATTAACAGACAAGAGGCAACAAAAATGACTGTAAAGACGAGGGTGTTATGAAGGTCTATCTGAAAGCGCATATTGGCAAATAACTTTTGATAATTTTTAAATCCTACCAGGGTGTAGTCGGGAAGAACATTATTCCATTTAGTAAAAGATATGAAGCCAGTCCAACTGATAAAACCATAAACAAAAATACCCACTGCCACTATGGAAGGGGTAATAAATAAGATAGGTGTCCACTTATCTCCTTTTATTCGCATAGGCTGCTTCTCCTCTAATTAATTCAGTCTTTCAGGAGCATTAGAAAATGCTCCTGAAAGACCTACTACTATTCATCTATTTTTCAAGATACTCTTCAGCAGCTGTTACAAGTGCCTTCTGGGCATAGGAAACATCAGGTTTTGAAATAAATAGGGTTATAACATCTTTATACTCTGTGGTCCACCCTTCGCTGGCTGCTGCTCCATGTACTACACTGGGAGAAATAGCGTCCTTTTGCCAATCTTTCGCGGCAGATTTTAGATAATCATTGTAATCACTAATATCTATATCTGTTCTTGCCGGTATTGAACCTTTGGCTTTATTGAAGCTATATTGTCCTTCTTTGGAACCAAGAACTTTAAGCCAGGCTACAACATTTTCCTGATTTTTACAGCCCTTTGGCAAAGCAAAACTATCAGAAAGAGCTAAAAAGATACCATCATTATTAGGAGGAGGGGCCCAGCCATAATCTTCAAATCCAACAGACATAAACCAGCCATTGGTCCAGTCTCCCATAATCATCATTGCACCTTTCTCTTTAAGTAAGTACTGCCCGGCTTCATCCCAGGTAAGAGCAGAATGATCAGTGTTTAAATAAGAAGCTATTTTAGCAAATGTCTCTAATGCATCAGTAACTCTGGGATCTGACCATTTCACTCCACCGGTCCATAAGCCATTATAATCATTTGTTCCAAGTTTTCCAAGTAAGACTGACTCAAAAACATGCGCTGCTTCCCAACCATCTTTTGTACCCATAACAAAGGGGACTACACCTTTTGTTTTTAATTCATCACATACATCAAAGAATTCACTAAAGGTACGGGGGGGAGTAATATTATACTTATTAAAAATGCTCTTGTTAAACCATAATACATTGGAACGATGGATATTTACCGGAACAGACCAATAATCTCCCTGGTAAGAAACGATATCCAGAACACCCTGAGGCATAGATTCGGTCCAGCCCTCGGATTCATAAATATCAGTTAATGGCTGCATATATCCCGGTATTACCCATGTATCGATTAATTCATGTCCGGCATGTACCTGAAAAGTATCAGGTGGATCTCCACCAAGCATTCGGGTTTTGAAAACAGCTTTAGCATTTGTTCCTGCTCCACCGGCTACTGTAGCATTGATAAATTCTATATCAGGATATTTACTCTCATATATTTTAATGAGAGCATTCAGACCTTCTGCCTCACCACCGGCTGTCCACCAACTATTAACTTCAACTTTACCACTAAGCGATTCAGACAATACTGGAAGAGCAAAAAATACACTTACCATAAAAACTAAGACTGTAATTACAAAAATTTTACGAAACATACCTTAATACCTCCTTTTAATTAAAATATTTATTCTATATCAAAACATACTTTTATATTTTTATTAAATAGACATCCCTCCTTTTCTATTAAAATATCTAAGTTCGGCTATTTTAAAATTAAAGGTTGGTGTTTTAATTATACTGCTTTGATTTAAAAAATGTCAAAGTATTTAATATAGTATCGAGTAAAGTGCAGTAATAAGTGATGAGTAATGAGTAATAAGATTAAATTTCTGAAATTATAAAAACAGTTACTTATTACAGGTTACTTATTACTTATTACATCTTACTTCAATTTCTGGTTACCTGGTTAGATGGTTGAGAAAATGGGAGGAAGGGAAATGACTACACTTAAGTTCTCTTTGGTAGCAATATATTTATGCTTTCCTATTGAGGCAGGAAACATATAAGTCTCTCCCTCTTTTACTTCAAAGTCTCCGACATTTGTGGATATCACTCCTTCTCCTCTGGTAATTACTATAGAGGCAAATCTTCCTTCAAAGGATATTTCTATATCTTTTACCTCTTCCATTAACATCATTTCAAAACATGATTTCATATAATCCCCGCCATTTAATCTGAAAAGTTTTCCTCCTCTATTAGAAGACAGTGTCTCTTTTTTCATTCGGTATTTCTCATTGACTTCGGGAAGAGAATATCCTTGATAATCAAATATATCTAATGCTCTATCCCAACCCAGATCTATATGACAATCTTTTTCTTTTAAAATATGTGTACCTATGTTCTTTTCCACCAAAATAGAAAAATCCGTAGGTTCTTGAGTTTCAATCATAAAGATTCCTTCTCCGATAGCATGGGGAATACCGGGTGCTACAAATATGGCATCTCCTGGCTTTACCTCTACTTTGTGCATAAAGGAAAGCATCCCTTTAATATCCTGTTCTTTTACCATTTTTTGCATAATATCCTTAGTTATACCGGGTTTAAATCCTATAAGCACGTAGGGATTCTCCTTGCCAATCTTTCTGGTGGCAAGGATATACCAGGCTTCTGCTTTTCCGAAATCAGAATTTAAATATTTTCGGGAAAATATTTTACTGGGATGAGTTTGCAGGGGAAGTCGAATGGAAGAATCCAGAAGTTTTACTAAAAGATTTAAAGAATTTCCAAATTTCTTTACATGGTCTTTGCCCAAGATATCTTTTGGAAAATATTTTATCAGCTCCTCTAAATTATCTATACCTTTAATAGATTTAATCTTTGAGATACTCTCGTCAGATATACCATAAGGCTGTATTGCCTTTACTGTAGAGAGAATCCAATCTTCAGGATAATCAGAATCTTGTGGATTTTTTATGCCTCTAAATTTTTCCAGAAGATATCCACCTCTATAGATCCTGAATACCCTGGTGGGAAGAATCCGAATAATTCCTATATTGCTTTTTTTCATCCTGATAAACCCTTCTTATTAAAGTATCTTAAAATATTTATTCTCTTAGCCATCTTTTTAATTCTTCTTCGCTGGGCTCTACAGCATCTGGTCTTAATTCGGGAATGTAACGACAGGCTTCATATAGTACCGGAGCAAATTTTCCGTAAATACCGGCAACATGATGAATATAGGGACCACGAATAAATCTCTCTTCCCATAAAGGCCAGTCATTCACTTCTACCCATAGATATGTTCCGCTTGTTTGGGGGCCTTCCACACTATGAGCATGCCCCATTAAGAGAGAATACTTGCCATTATCCCCGTCAAATCTAAGTACAGTAATCTCCCCTCCCTTTAATTTCCAATGAGCAATTCCGGGAAATGCTTCACCATGCCATCTAATAGAAGCCGGTGAATCCTTTGCTTTAAGCGAATAAGGAAAATTGCCACAATGCCATAAGAGCTCAGAATTTTCTCTTTTGGGATGTCTAATAGTAAGGTCAGCAAAGAATATCGGTTCTTTATGCATATTTGCTGCTTGAAGCATCACTGCGGTAATCGCCCCGTGAATATCTGTCTCACACACCACCGGAATCTTTTCATCGGTTAACATAGCGTTAGCAAAACAAGGAGCTACACCGTATTCATCAGGTAAGGCCATCCAACATTGAATAGCAACAGCAGAAAGTTTTTCCTCCTCTACCCATTTTTTTATTGCCAATTTTAGAGCAACTATTTTTTTTAGATTTTCTTCACCAATTGACGAATAATCTATATTTTTCCCTTTGATATCTTTAACCACTGCTTTTAACGCTTCGCTATTCTTATCTTTATATTCTCTGGCTAAGGCAATCATTTCGGTAAGAGCAACAGGAATTACTTCAATGCCAAATTTTTCCAGTAATTCCCCTTCATTAGCCATAACAGACCAGAACTCTCCGGGTCGTGTACTTATCATTCCAATTCTCATATTTTGGAAAGCCTTAACCACAGAGGCAGCCCGAAGAAAATTATTAAAACCTTTTTCAAATACACTATCCTCTATCCCACTATTGGTTATATAAGTAAAAGGAACTCCGAATCTGCGTAAGATTTTACTGGTAGCAAAAAGCCCGCACTGAGTATCTCGGGTACGTATTTCACTGCCCAGGGGAGCATCATCACGAGGTCCCCATAATAATAGAGGTTTGTTCATCAACTTACCTAATTTGGCTGCCGCGCTTTCCGTGCCAAAATTACAATGAGGCAGAAACAAAGCGTCGATATTCTTCTCTAAAAAATATTTATATACCTTTTCTACATCCTTTATGTCATAAAGCATACCATCCTCATTAAGCCAATCAATATCCACCAAATCTATCTTCCAGGAAAGAAGTTTATCTCTAATCAGATTTTTATGTTTCTGCGCTTCTTTTTTGTCAAAAACAAGTCTGCGAGTAGGAACAAAACCTAATTTTATAGAAAAATTTCTCATCTCTTTGCCTCCTGTCTTCTTTTTTGTGTCTTATCCTTTCGGATAGTTTGTCTTTTTTAATTTCCTAATTTAAATACCCTTTAAACATTTCTCTTTTTTGATTTTAATAAAAAGATAAAAATTCCTGCAATCAAAATAAACTGTCCTACCGGAGAATTTAAATCTATAATATTTCCTAAAGCAATATATTTAGGAACTGGAAGTAACACTAAATCCTCGTCCATTTCTTCAGCACTAAAATTTTTTCTCAGTTTTGCTAAAACAAAGGTTTCATCTAATAGACCCTGTAATATGGGATATTCCTTTAACTGGTCGGGAGTAATAATAGCATTATATTCTTCTGTAGCTCCGGGAAAAGTTACTCTTTCATCGGAAAAAGCATAGATTAATACTTCCGTCCCCCAGGATGGTGCACTTAAAGTACTAATTTTTAAAGGATAAACCATTTCATCGGAAAAGAACATTATCCCTATGGGTTGAATAGCACCGGTATAATTCTCGGAATTATTCACTATTTCATCGGGTTGAATTTTCATAGCTACAAAAAACCAATTTTTTTGTACATAATAATCCAGTATCTCTTGACCTTCTGCAGGGAAGGCATAACCATTATCATTTAACCATCCCACTAAACTATTCGGGTCAGTGGCTGATAAAGTGGTGGTATGATAAATTCCTACCTGGTTCTCTTCCCAAACATGTACTCCCTCATCTTCTAATCCAGAAGTGGGAAATCCTGCGCCCCATCCACAACCAAAACTCGAAGGAGGAGGTTGAGTTAATTTATGTAATTCATAAAATATATTATCTTCGACGGAGAACAATTTAGGATAACCGAGCACCGGAACAACCCAGGCAAAATCTTCTGCATCTCCTTCATAGTCTATCTGAAAAATTATCTTCTCCACCATATCATCAAATACAATCATGGCTAATTGATTTGGTTCATATATATCTCTATATAAAGGGACAAATAAGCCACCGTCAGCTAAAGAAATTGGGGCTAAATAGAAAGTTGCCACTATAAAAATTAAAATCAAATAGAATATCTTTTTCATAAATCTTCACCTCTCTATATTTAAAAATCCGTTCTTTTAATTATTTTTACTGCATAAAGATTTAGAAACTTCCCAAATCTTCCTGCATCAAATCGAGATAAAATTATCAACTTATAAATCAAAGGTATCTTGAACTCCATTAACATCAACGGTGTAAGTGCCAGCTGGCAAGCCATAAACATCAAGAGGAATTATTTCTTCAAAAGGAGCAAGTACTTGTATGCAAAATCCTGGATAACGATAAGTTTTAATAGTAATAAAAAAGCTATCACCTTCTCTTTCCTGAAGGACTTCGGAAATTTCAGTACAGGGATCCGGCAAGTTTCCTCTGGCGATAACATTTATCTGGACAGGGAATGACTCTAATATTAAAATATCTATCTCATCAACTGAGGCAAGACCTGTGGTAGGCAGAATAGAAAAGCAACCGGTAACAAAAATAGTAATTAACATAATTAGTCCCAACAATAGAATCTTTTTACTCATTTTTATCAACCCCTTTTAAATTATTGTTTCCTCCTAATTTTTTTAGTAAAAATTAAACATATCCTGTTTGACTCTTCATTATTCAAATTATTCTAAATAATTTTAGGCTGTTATACATATTTATTCTGCAAAATAATTAAAAATCCTCTTTTTTAAAAGGCAAACCCTCGAAATATTTTATTTTTTCTTTTCAAGCATAGCCAAAGTTACCCCTGAGGGCTCATTAAACAAACAGATTCGTGAACCACCGGGAATTTCGAAAGGTGCTTCTAAAATATATCCCCCCCAGCTGTTCTATTAATTTAGCCTTCTTATCAATATCTTCCACCTGAATATAAAAAGTTAAAAAAGGCAGTTTGGCCTTCCTCAAAGTAAAAACTCCACCACCGGAAAGATTGCGGGAATCTTTGGGAATAGGGAAATCAAAACACTTAATAGTCTCATCATATTCAATTTCCCAACCAAAGACTTTTTTTAGAAAATCAGCAGTTTTTTCAGCGTCATGGGAAGCTAATTCCCACCAGACAATCGGATTTGCTTTCATTAAATTATCATCCTTTCAAAACCTACCAGGGGACGGTCCTCTGGCAGGTTTTTTCTTAGCTCTTAAGGTAAAGGTTAAAGGAAGCATTCCCTTGTATTTTGGCAGATACCACCATCCCTTTTCATCCTGTATCATATCAGGAAATCCTTTATAGAATAATTTATCATATTCATGTAAAAATTCAATTTTCAAACCGGCTTCGATTAAAGAGGCAAGGATTTCGCCCAATGGCCAGGTCCATTCATGAGTCGGATTTTTGGGGATATATTCTCCATCGGAATAATCCGGAGAATCATCATCCCAAAGAGTAGGTTTTTTCCCGGGAAAATAAGATTCCTTAATTTTTAATCCTTCCTGTTTATCATTATCAAATATATAAAACAACGGATGTATCTCCATTATGTAAAAGATTCCGCCGGGTTTCAGGTAGTGAGAAGTTATTTTTCCCCATTCTTTTATATCCTTTAGCCAGCTTAATACTCCTTGGGAAGTATAGACAATATCAAATTTCTCCTTCAGGGTGTCGGGTAAATTATAGATATTTGATTCGATAAACCGGGCTTTTAAACCTATTGCTTTTTTTAATTCATTGGCAATTTTTATAGATTCACTGGAAAAATCTACTCCAGTCACCTGAGCACCTTCTAAGGCCCAGGACAATGAATCGGTACCGATATGACATTGAAGGTGCAGCAAGGATTTATCTTTTACATCTCCCATTTCCTTTTTCTGTATCTCATCAATCAATGATTTTCCTTGTTTTAGTTTTTCGATATCATACGATTTATAATGAACCGGGGCTATTTCATCCCAAAATGCCTGATTGGCTTTTTCTGCTTTTTTATTTACTTTAGCTAATTTTTTAGTCATAATATTTCCTCTCATATCTTAACAGGGGACGGTCCTTTGTCACAAATATATTACATGATAACTCTGCTTTATTACGCATAAAAAGCCTTATTCATAAAGGCTTAATGCAAATCAACATAGGATAAGATTCTCCTTCTGTAAAGGTAGAGTGTGTAAATTTCACCTGCTTTACTTCGAATCCTGTTGCCTTCAAAAGTTCGAGCCAAGTTTTCAGTTTGAAAATACCACAAAGATGACGGTCGGTATAAACTTCGAGTTTGCCTCCAACGCGGATCAAATAGATAAATGTGGCTTCATAGCTGGTATCGGTAGGGTCAGGGTCATAATCGTTCTCGATAAATACAATCTCCACATCACCTTTAGAATGAGTGGAGTGCGTAGTATTGTTCTGCTTAAATTGTCCTGCAATTTGCTCCACAAATGTTAAGAAGACACCTCCTGGTTTTAGATGTTCGTAGGTAGTGATAAATGTTCTTTGGAGATCCTCCACAGTCTTTATATAATTAATAGAATCAAGAATAGTAACTGCATCGAATTTTTCTTCCAACTGTATAGTTCGCATGTCACCATACTGATAGTTCACCTCCAGGTTGAGCTTTTTAGCGAGAGCGAGCATATCTTCACTAATATCAAGAGATGTTACCTTAAAATATTTTTTAAAAGTATGATCATTGTGACCCCCGCCACAACCAAGATGGAGTAATGTTTTTACCTCAATCTTTGAATGTTCCTTAATTAATTTACTAAATAACTCTGTTTCTTCTATATAATTTCCTACAGGACTAATTATTGGCCATGTCCAGGCAAGATCACCATATAATCGCCGTTCATCTTTTTCAGATAAAATTTTCATTTTGTATTCCCCTTACCTAATAATAAATATATCTTAAAAAGTTAACCAAAGGTGCCTGGCACCTTTGGTTAACTTTTCTATATTAATCTATACTTCTACAAAATTTTAAAAAATCCTCTTTTTGTAAAAAATAAATATTTTTTTAAAACATACTTGACAAAAAAATATTTTGGTGTATTATGTGTATAGTACACTAATACTTTTAAAGGAAGAATTTAATTATGAAGTTCAACAACAATATTCCTATCTATTTACAAATAATCGAAAGTATTAAGCAGG
>Ga0315543_1001451_pt1 | contig 25572 bp, 22 predicted proteins | sample SalMarSW160210MG_2_FD_203098 | JGI IMG/M metagenome (GOLD analysis project Ga0315543, IMG submission 203098) | Salt marsh sediment microbial communities from the Plum Island Ecosystem LTER, Massachusetts, United States - Salt Marsh Sediment SW1601-210 ... | reverse complement strand
AAAAAGTCCCCTCTACTTCGAAGTAGTGGATCTGCATCCCATTTTAAAGCATGACTATTTTCCTATCTGAGAGGTTACTTTTAGGGGATTGTAATCGAAACTATGGTGAGCTACAGTTCAAATATCTACTAATAGTGGTGTTAGTACTCTCCTAGTAGTAGAACTGAAAGGAGGTGAAAGATGAAAAGGTTTATCAAGAAGTTCCGTTATGGCGAGAGGGGGTTCACGCTTATCGAACTCCTGGTGGTCGTCGCCATCCTGGGCGTTCTTGCTGCCGTAGCCATACCTAACGTCGGCAAATTCCTGGGCAAGGGAAAGACAGAGGCAGCGTCAACAGAGCTTCACAATGTCCAGACTATGGTAATTGCAGCCATGGCAGACGCCAACACCGGGAATGTAACCGGCGGTAATCCGGTCATTCCTAACACCGCGATAAACTTTGGCGATGACGATGGGCTCCCTGCTACTACCACCAAAATAGATTGCGTGGTCAGCCCCGATCCTCTAAAAACTGTGGGCGAATTCATTGTCGGTGGTTACCAGAAAGTAACGGGGTCTTACGCTATCGATGTTGAAGGCACTGTTAAACAAATATGGTATCCTCATTAACTTCGCTCTCCCGTAGCTTGAGGCGGGCTCTGCCAGGGGAAACAGGGGCTCCAGTTCGATTCTGGATATTAGGGTGAATCCCCCTCCCGTGTGCTGCCCTTGGCGTAATCGGGCCGGTGGCATCCCGCCCCCTATATTAAAGGAAAGCCGAATGAAAAGCGAAAAAGGATTCTCTCTAATTGAGGTAATAGTATCTTTAGCTATCTTGGGCATAATTGGTGCCAGTCTTCTTGGCGCGCTGGGCACTGCCTCTAAAGTTCTCTTCATTGCTGATGTACGAGAGACTGCCAAAAACTTGGCTGAAAGCCAGATGGAATATGTCAAAGGCCAGTCATATGATACTTCTGAATATGCTTCCGCTCCAATTCCTGCGGAGTACGGTAATTATACTGCAACTATTGGCGTTGAGTCCTTATACTCACAGGCAAGCAATATTCAGAAGATAGCGGTGACAATCAGGCACCAGGGTAATGTAGTAACAAAGCTGGAGGATTATAGGGTGAGGTAGCGATGCTCCGCAAATTGAAGGTGATAATTAATAAACAGAAGGGCTTCACGTTAATTGAGATGATAGTAGTCATCGCTATTGCCGGTCTTATTTTTAGCGCGGCAGCCGGCACTATTTCCCAGATGTTCATAATCAACGCCCAAAATACCGCCTGCATGACAGTAGTGAAGCAAGTGGAGAGTGCTATCCATTGGGTCAGTCGTGATATGCAGATGGCGCAGACCGTTAAAACTGATGACCCGGACCCGGCGACGGTTTTGACCTTAACCTGGGTTGAGTGGAATATCCCGAAGAACCAAGTGCAAGTGACTTACACGCTAAATAATGGCGACCTCCGGCGAAACCATTCTGTTAGCGGTCAAACTATTGTGGCTCACCATATTGAGTCAACTTTGGTCGCCCCCAAACCATATACCGGTGGTAAGCTAAATTTCACGATCACCGCCACCTTGGGTGGCCTGAGGTCGGCGAGTGAGACCAGGGTGGTGGAGGTTATCCCGCGGCCTAGCTTGTAACAGGCGAGATGTAATACGATGGGCAGAAGGAAAATTACAGTGAACAAATTGGCGAGAGACGAGAAGGGATACGCTCTCATCGTGGTCCTGATTCTGCTGCTTTTAGGCAGCCTTCTAATACCTCCTCTTTTGGGATACATGACCACCGGGCTTAAGACCGGTTTAGTGTATGAGAAGAAGACCAACGAGCTATACGCGGCTGATGCGGGGATTGAAGCCGGCTTATGGCGGATAAAATATGACTGCTGGGGCCCGGATTATGACGCCTACGACTTTGACACCGCCTGGCCCTACCAGACAGAGACGGTAAACGGAATGGCGGCCGACGTTACCATACAGAACGTCTGGATTCCGATGGTTCCTAATCCGTATGCCAGCACGGCTGAAGCCAGAGCCGCCATCGAAAAGCTGGAGGTGGTCGGCACTGCCAGCGCCATTCCCGGCAATCCCTATAGCATCATGATAGACTTCACACCCGATGCGGGCGATAACCTCACGGTCAAATCGCTCGGGGTGTGGCTGCCGCAGGGGTTCGATTATGTAGCGGATTCCTGTAGCCTGCAATTCGATGGATCCTCAGAGGAATATTACCCGGATAATATAGATGTCGCGGACGCTCCCGGCGGCCGGACCGTGGTCTGGAGCTATAATCCGGACTACCCTCTCTTTACCGACTTTCCCCCCGAGGCTACCCCCATGACCATCACTTTTACCTTTGAATATACACCCCCGGCGGGGCACCCCGACCAGCTGCCCGTAGCCATTGCCTGGATAACCACCGGAATGACCATCGGCGAATTCGGCTTTACCAATCCTAATAACGTGCCCGTCTCCTGGGATGTGGACACTCGCTTTTACGAAATCGTCTCCGAGGCCGGCGACACTTCGGTTCAGGCTTTTTCTTCCAAGTGTGAGCTGCGCCAGATGGGAGATGCTATGTCCGGCGACTATGTAGCCATCGGCAACTCCTTGATGACTGATGATAATCTTGACAATAGACGCGAAACGTGGCATGCCTCAAGCTATACCACTGTCTCTTCTATCCCCGCCGATGCCGACGTGATTGCCGCTTATCTTTACTGGTCCGGCTGGCTTAATGACGTGTTCTCAGACACCTGTAGCAACCAGAATTTTAATAATTTCTGGAAGAACGCCGGTGACTGGGCGTATCATGCTCTTAGTGGGAGCTACAGAGGGCAGCACACCGGGGTCGATTCCCTCAGATACCTCACCATGAGTAGCAGCTATGATCTGAGTTCCTATACTCCCGGAGTGGTCGCCGTTTCTTGGGACCAGTGGGTATCTGGAACTCTAGGGCCCAGTGACGGGCTTGATTTTGCTTTATACAATGGCACAAGATGGAGCGAAAATATCCATGCCTTCCAGGGTCCCTCTAATCCCCCCGGTTCCTACAGCTACACCATCACTGACCCGCAATATTTAACCAGCAACTTTAAGATAAGGTTTCAACTGGTCGACTTTAGCAGTCCTAAGTACCTCTACATTGATAACATTAAAATAACCAGACCATCCGATCCCGACACATCAATTACCTTCAAGATAAATGACCACCAGTATTCTCTCGATGCTGGTGGCAATCCACAGGAGGGCGGCCAGCTAACCGCCGGTAGCGCGCAGGCCTTCCGCAATCCTTGGGATGGCGGTTATGCCGGATTCTCCTACGCCAGCAAACGCGATGTCACCAAGCTCCTTCGAGCCTATTCTAACGTGGGTGAAAATGAAAACCGTACCGGCAACGGGAAATACACCGTCGGCGAGGTGCAGGCCGATACCGACCATGACTTATCCTATGCCGGCTGGTCCCTCATCGTCGTTTACTCCAGCCCGGCCACGGCGGGGCACTATCTCTACCTCCGTGATGTCTTTGCTTTTAACCCCGGGACCGTGACCGGTGTGAACCTGGACTTCGACGGCGATGGTGATCCGGGCGGTGATATCACCAATTTTGTCATTCCGGATCCAATCAAGAACAAGGACGGCGTTATCACTGAGGCAGTAGCCGCTAAGTTGACCTGCTTTGTCGGCGAAGGCGATGAATGGAGGACAGGTGGTGAATACGTGCGGATTACCGGACAGAAGTCGGGGAAAGAAAAGTACCTTTCCAATGACAAAAGCCCCTGGAATAATGTCTGGAACGGAAAGTCTCCCGGCATGAGTATTGACGGCGTGGATATCGACACCTTCGAGGTGCTCTGGAGTGAAGGCATACTGATGCCCAAGGATAACAAGCTGCACCTGGATATGTACTCCGGCGGTTATTACGGTGATGCCTACAACCTGGTATATCTCATCCTGTCTGTCCGCAGCGAGACCGTCACCGGCGGTACCGCGTACTACGTGATAGTGGGTGGGTAAGTGAAATGTTAGCCCGGGAAACAATGATGAGAGTAGCTACAATAACCGGCTCTATCCCAACTACCGCCGTAACCGCAGCGGTGTTTGTCTGCCTCAATATGGCCGATGCATGGCTGACAACGCAGTTAGTGGCTCATGGAGGAGTCGAGGCATTCTGGTGGTCAGCGCACTTTAATAGCAGTATACTCGTCAAGGGAATCCTAGCCTTACTGGTAGCGATTGTTCTTATTCGTCTAGACAAAACAAAGCTATTGAAGTGGCTCAATGTAGCCATGGTGTTCGTGGTCTTATCGAACGGGATCTGTTTCCTGGGATATACGGGCTCATGGCTCTACTGGCAAACTCAGATCGCTACCCAATCCTTAGATTTTGGATGATTGCAGTGTGGTTTAGGTCTCCTTAGATCCCGGTATATTACGCCATTCTCGCACTAGAGCTATAAGCGCCCTCTTTACCTCCAGATTGAGCGTTTTGTCAGCTTTAATTGCCGGTATGGTATCTGTAATCACCCCTTCTTTACCTGTCACCAAGTAGTCAACGGTTACCCCCAACTCCTCAGCCAGTTTAGCCAGAGAGGGTAAAGAAGGGGACCTCTTATCCTGCTCTATAGCCGAAATGTGCTGGGGTGACAGTCCGGTACCTTTAGCTAGTTCTTGCTGGGTAAGTTTCAGGGCTTGCCTTCTCATTCTCGTCCTTTGGCCAACGGTCATTTATTCATACTCCATTTCTAGTATAGGGCAGGAAATCGCCTCTTAGCTGTGACTTTAGTCCCATTGATGTAAAGACTAGCAACTGATAGTGTAGGGGAGCAAGGTCTCTACTAGTAGTAGATATTCCTGAACAAGGGACTAGAACTGGGAAAATTACACTCAGTAAGAGACTATATCCATAGTCTCTTGAATTAGCGCTGATTGAGGTTTTCGCGGCAGTTATGAATTCCTATAAGAATTAGAGGTGTATTCAAGGCAATCTGTTTAGGCCTCCGACATTGATATTCTCGTAGCGGTTGACCCATTTTATTGCTGGTACTAACTCACCGGAGTCCACCTGGCTGATTAGTTCTTCAACTTTCTTTAAAACCACCTCCGGCGCAACGAAAACACTTTCTTCGGTGCTGATGCTCTCCTTCTTACCTTTCACAAGGTCAAGCTCTGACCAATAGATGCTGAGCATGCTGTGACTCACCTGTACGATGATATAACCTTTGTTCTCATGTTCCGCTTGTAGGGCATTTTCACAAGCTTTGATCATACCTTGAACGGTTACAAGTCTTAGTTTCACCATTTCTCGAGGTAAAGACGATACCACGGCGGTATATTTTTCTATCTCACTAGGCAAAGAACGGCATGCACTACCTGCATTCTCGAGTAAATGCTTATGATTTATTATCGGATCATCCAATGACATCTTCCACGCCTCCGAGGTCAGCCACTAAGTATGACAGGCCATTATTAATCAAGGCACGATGCTTGAAATTTGCTTCGTGCTTTATCACGAAAGCCTTCAAAGCCCGCCCTAGTATCATTGCCGCATTGATGTTAGGGCTATAGTCGGTACCATATGGATCATTGATTAGCTTTAGTAGTTGATTGATGAACACACTTTCGGCAGCCAGGGGATATACTTTACCCAGCTCGTTCCCTACCTGGAGAGCAAAGGCATTCAGCGACTTGAATTGCTCCAGAGCACCCTGGTATTCACCCTTCAGCTGTGCAACCTTCCGTTCTAATGCCGCAACGACTCCCTGCTGTTTACCCGCTTCCTCCAGCATCGCCTGGATTCTGCCGTACGCTGCAATAGCTTCAATGACCCTCATGGGATCTCCATATTTTTGCGCCAGGGAAATAAGCATTTCGATAGAATCGATACCGAATTGATGCTCCTTAACCAGTTTGACGCACATGTTGATTCCGGTAGCTAGGTAGCTTTGTTCCGCGCTCATCTTTCCGATCTCTGAATTGATGCCGGCCAGCTTGTTCTCGGCTTCGACTATCTTATCCTCGATTTCTTTGAGATTGGCGTAGGCTCTACAGGCCTGGACCACTGCTTTTGGCCCGCCAAGCTTTTGGCTCAAACCGGCCAGCTCTGTTAACGATGATTCACCGTAACCCAGTTCGATGACTTTGTGGTAGGCTTCCATAGAAGCAGCCAGTGCCGCCAGTTTTTCTTTTCCCTTCTCGATCTGATTCTCCTGTTCACCCCTGTCAGCTTTTACTTTCGATAGACTTTCTTCGGCGGCTTTCACCTGCTCCTTGATCTCAAGCAGGGTACCATATGCCGTGATTGCCTCGAGAAGGGCTACCGGATCTCCGTATGTCTTAATTGCATCGAACAGAGAGACCTGCGAATCTAGACCAAGTCCTATTTTCTTAAGATACTGCCTGGCGTCAAGGGCCTCTGACACCTTTTCGGGCGACAGGCCGATTTTCTGAAATGCTTGATGCTGCTCAAGCAGGTCCGCTAAATCCATCGATGACGACTCAGCGGCGAAGAGGACATCGACAATGCCATCGAGTGTGACGTTAAGCGACTTCAGTTGTCCATGGGTTGCTACGGTTTTTTCAACATCGGCAAGAATAAGGGTACTCGTATTTAAATACTGGAGCAGGTGAACCACACTATCATATTGATCAGGATTAATGACCGTCGTTCCCTTGGAATAACTCTTCACTGAGTTCGCGGCCCACCTACCACCTGATATCCCCGATATTTCGTCATTGGAAAACCCGGCCTGTTTAAGTGAAACCATCAGGGACCGGGCTTCATCCCGCTCGGATTTGTTAAGCTTGGGCTTCTTCGCCAAGTTTATAAATCTGTTGGATAGCGCCTCAATACTTTTCGAAGCCATAATGCCCTCCTTGTGTGTTTAACGGTCTCCCACTTCGACTCAGGATTGTAGTAAAAATAAAAAGCGGGGTCACGCCCCACTTTTCTTTCTGCCGCTAGCTTGTTAGTGTGCTGCGACGATAGATTTAATTGTGTTTCCATTTAATACCAACCACTGGTTGATTGTCAAGTGGGTAACGCCGAAGTCGATAGTCAGATTTACCTGAGTTGCCATCATCTCTACAAAATATCCGCCTCGCCTTTATAGTCTTCCGCCGTGAAATTCGAAAATGAAGTTCGGATAAAAAATGGATAAGAAAAGGATAAAAAGAGGATATAAGAGCGGTCACTGGATACACGGGGGAAATCCGGTCACTGACACGTCCCTGTGATTTTTAAGCCCTGTGACCTATGACCAGTTTGTCCCCAGTTTATCCCTCTTTTAACCCGGCTGGTGCTTTCGATATTTTTATGATTTAGGCTTTTGTATCGGTTGGGGGTTGAGCAAACCCAACTAATTAGAAGAGGTAGCTGTACTTTTAATTAGAGGAGGGGTCTGTCTCTAATAACCACTCCGGCGATACCTTTAGAGCTCTCGCAAGAGCAAGGACTTCTATATCAGTTACCGGGCGCAGTCCGTTCTCAATCTTGGATAGCCCGGACTGGTCGATGCTCACATTCTGCAATTGCAATCGAGCAACCAGATCGTGTTGAGAAACGGGCGGTTTGGCGGCCTTGCGAGCCTGCCGGACGCGTGCACCTACGATATTTCTCTTGTCCACAAAGAGAATAATAGAAGATATGCTTGTCAGTAATATTCCCAAGGAGCATAATTTGCGATATAATATGTAATAATACTCCGTCCTAAGGTTATCAATTTATGAAAGCAATAAACACAAGAGGAGACTGGGCTGGCCTGGCTTACTGGAAAGACTGCTCCTATCGAGTTGACCATTTTTCATCACCAGATAGCTTGAAATTCGGCTTTGATGTGGTTTACAGGCTGGTTTTCGATACTTCGGACGTCAACCTGATTGAGCGCTGCAGAACCTCTATCAAGGAGACGTTTGGCCTGTCTGATGCGCATTACGACATGAACCAGCAACCTCAAGGAGGGAATAGCGTCTTCTGGAGGGTGTACTGGGATAGAGAGGGATTTGAACTTAAACTTCTGAAGAAATGCGAGACTAAGCTCGATGAGATCGCTGAGGCTTCTAAGATAAGGATAACAGTCCTAGAGATGGCGATAATACCAAGGTCTTTAGACCATATATGCATGTTGGTAGAACTGAACAAATGACTTCTCCAACATAAAAGCAAACCAGCATCGATATCTCGTATTCAGTCCAGCTAAGAGACTATGGATATAGTCTCTTACTGAGTGTAATTTTCCCAGTTCTAGCCCTGTTCGGCATGGCTCTCTAGAGCCGCTACAATTCGAATCCTGACTGGCCAGCCAATCAAGAAGCTTTCCGGAACTTCTGTTTGAAAAGAAACAACTCTTGCCGGCCCTAATTCAACTCCTGGATTCTCAGGGAAAGGGAATCTTACCTCTATGATTAACCTTCTCCTATCTGGCTCGGCGAGAAAATTCGATAGTCGACAACATTGGTTCAAGTCCTGTAAAGTGGGCGGTACCGTACAATAGACAGAACTTTTGAACTGGCTTTTTCTCTTATATTCTAAAGGGACTCGTAACACAAAACAAGCGAATGTTACCAAGAGCATGATATAACCCAGCCGCTTATATGTGACCATAGGATGGCCAAGCTTCCAAATGAGTCAACCACTCATGGAAGTGCGGACACTCGGCGCGAATGGTATCGAGTCCGATTTCAAGGATTGCCAGCACCCCCAGCAAAGGTTTCTCGTAACCTTCAATTAATCCTTTCACACGCTTCGATGGCGCGGTGATCGGCGAGTCGTTAATCTCCTCCGGAGAAGGAAATTGATTGCGTATTGATTGAAATTTAGCTGAAAGCTCAGGCTGCCCAATCGCTCGGCTGAAGCTCTCACAATCGCTAAAGAGTAGTGCCTCAAACTCATGCATCATAACGAATGGGATGAAACGCTCCGGATTAAATGTACCACCCATTTCTCGGTAAATATCCTCAGAAAGAGCATCCTCAACTGTGGCGGCTTTCTGCGCATAAGGAAGATGACCAGCCGCTTCCCGCCCCGGCCAAGCTCTATCACCCGTTTGCGGTAAGGCATAATAATCGACCATTGTTGTCTCCAGACATGAGGTGTCTTCCTTGAGGTGATTAATAATGTCAACACGCGCAGAACTCCAGGACCGTATACCGCCACGGCGGTCCCGTTGGCGTGCATTGCCAATGAGGCGCCCGCTGACATTGGTAAAGCCTCGAAGATAGAGGTGAGGGCGAAGAATTTCCCTTACAAATGTCTCTTCTGTCTGTCCTTCAACATGAATGAGTAATCTGGCCATGAGTTATTCGCCTCCAGGGCGGCCGCCCAACTCGTTTTTCTCCCAAAGTTGGCCGAGGCTATAATTCTCTAGCCATATTTCCAACGTTGACGGATCCAAACGGGTGAACTGCGTTGCGCTTTCCACAAGGTCGGCGACTAGCACGTCTTCTGGTTGGAAATGATCGAGTAGTAGCGTGGATTGTGTCGAGAGAATGACTTGTGTCTTCTGTGACGCCTGCTTGACCAACGACGCCAGCGTTGTGATGGCATATGGGTGAAGGCCAAGCTCAGGTTCGTCCACCAGAATAACCGAAGGCCGATAGTCGTCGGGTTGCAGGAACAGTGTTGCCAAAGCTATGAAACGCAGGGTGCCATCAGACAGACTCGATACCCCGAAATACTTGTCTGATTTGTTATGTTTCCAAGCCAAACGTATGTCTTCTTCACTTAAAGGGTCAGGAATCAATTGAAAGTCGTCGAAAAATGGAGCGACCATCTGTACCGTACGACGAATCAAGCTATATATAGTCGGATGTTTCTGTTGCAGAAGATATAAAAACGCGGGCAGGTTCGATCCATCTGGACGCAGGAATGTGTTGTCATTCAGTTTGGCAGTTTTCCTTAATGGTGAAGCCTCGCTAGTATCATGCACATGATACAACCGCCATCTTCCCAATCTATTGCGTACCCAGTCGGTAGTTCTCCGCAGTCTGGGATCGCTTATTCCGGCCTCGCGGCCGTTTTCACGCGAACTCAATGGCTCATTGTAAGGTCTTGAATAGCGTTTTTTATCCCAAAAGTATGCCTGTTCCTCCGCCGGATACAGGCTGTCATCCGCGGTCGGTTTCAGTGTCAGTTCGTATTGGTTAACTTCATGACCAAACGATATTAGTATCCGAATTTCATCTGTCACTTTTGATCCGAAATGTAGTAACTGCTCCGCACCCCCGGCCTGTCTCACATAATCGTTCAGACGCCCTTCCCGGATTTCATGTAAGAAGGAGAACAAACCAATGAAGTTTGACTTACCGGAACCATTCGGACCGACGATAACATTAATCGGCCTCAACTCCACCTTTGCCGAAGCAATACTTTTGAAACCTTTAACTGAAATATAGTCCAGTTCTGGTGCAGTTAATGTCATATCATGCCTCGATCATTGTATACAATCATTCTCACCCGCGCCATTTCCGCCTCAGAAAAGCCGTGATGTAGGCGCGGAAGTTCTCTTCCACCACGGTGTGGTCTTCCTCTTTGACCTTGCGTAGCATCCAAGTGGACTTGTTTGAGACCAAGCGAAAGTAATCCTTGATAATTTCCCCCAAATCGTTAACGGCTATCCAGAGACTAATTCATTTTACAATCATTTTATCCTTATAGCCATCATAAACGCAATGTTAAAGTGTCCTTAGGAAAAACAAATAATCGAAACGGTTTGGTTTTATACTTGGGGCCCCTTTTTATTGCACAAACCGCTATATTGTTCAATGCAGGCTCATTGAACAATATGAGTATTTGTGACATCCGATCTGATACCCTCTGAACAGAGGCAAAGAAGAAGACTCTCAGTCCGGATCTGACGGACAATTTGACAGTACCTCGAACTTCCCATAAAGTGACTACAAACACGCAATACCCTATTTAAGTTTGTCCGGTTTTGGTATCTTCGTGCATCATAACTATTAGAGGGAGAAAAGGAGAGCGGCTTGTTAGAGGACAGCCAAATTATAGCCCTAGTAAAAAGCGGCAGCACCGATTCCTTCGCTGATATTATCGAGCGTTACCAGTCGCCTATCTTCCGTTACCTTTACCGGCTGACAGGGAACTACGAAACTGCTTTAGACCTCAGGCAAGATACTTTTCTCCGAGCATATAAAGGAATCTTGAAGAATGAAGTGAATGTCTCGTTAAAAGCATGGTTGTACAAAATCGCCACTAACAGTGCATTACAGCTATTCCGGCGGAAACGCGTGCTTTCTTTCGTACCTCTCAAGGAGACAACGGAGAGGGATATCGCGAACTCCGAAGTAGACCCATCTGAGTCAATCGGAGATAAGGCAGATATAAGAGATACTCTGGCTAAGATACCTCGGGAGCAGAGGATCTGCATGGTGCTTCATTTTGTCGAGGGATTTAAATATCGGGAAATCGCCGATACTCTGGGAATATCGGAAGAGGCGGTCCGCAAGAGAGTGGCCAGAGGAAGCCTGGAGTTTAGAAGATTGTATAGCTCCGAGGAGGTGAGGTGAGATGAAATGTAATGAAATGGAGGAAATCCTCTCGGCCTATGCCAACGACGAATTATCGCCGGAGCAGCGGGAAATGGTAGAAACACATCTAGCTGGTTGTGCGGACTGCCGTGAAAAGCTGGCGGGTTACCGGCAAACTCGTCAACAATTGAAAACGCTAAGGGCAGTACCGTTTGCGCCGGATATAAAGGCCACCATGATGTCCAGAATTAAATCTGCCCGCTTTGCGAAAAAGCCTAATAAGACTTGGAAAATACGGGCATTGGTGACGGTCCCGGTAGTGGCCGTTTTAATAGCGCTACTTATAATTCAACCGTGGAACTCCCACATCGGTCCGCAGAACGTCCTGGCAAAAGCTCATGATGCAATAGCCGCCATTGAGTCCTACCGTTTTGCGCTGACGAGAAGCACTGATGGAGACATAACCGGGACATACGACGTCGAATTCGTATCCCCCGACCGCTATCATGTAAAACAGACGGAAAACGGCGAAACCAAGGAATCTATCTTCCTGGGCGACCGGCAGTACTTTAACGGTGATTTTGAATTTTTTATGCTGTTACATGCTCAGACCAATTCGTATGCGAGGATGATTACCAGAGAAGCTACATTACAATGGCTCGACAGGATGGGTGACATCGAGGAACTGCCGGACGAGGAAGTCGAGGGCGTCCGGTGCCTCCATTACAGGGGAGTCTATGATATCGAGAAGGTACTTCGTTCCATGGAAGAGGGGCGCGCCGAAAGGGGGATGCCACCGCTCGGTGAAGAGGAATTTCAGGAAGAACTCGAAAAGCTTCGCTCGAATATCGGGGAAAGAATTATCGAGCTCTGGATAGGCCGGGACGATTACCTGCTCCGGCAAATGGTAATGGATACCCGGGAGCCTGATAGCAATATAGCTCACCAGTTGACCTACAAGTTCTACGATTTCAACGAGCCGATTACCATCGAGGCACCGCTGGACTCCAGCGGCAATCTCCTGGCAGGATGGGCTTCCACGGTCCCGGAACGGACGGTTTTCAGCCAGGATGTTCAGGCCAGCGTCAACAACAACGACCCTTCAAACCGGATGATCGAATTATCGGTGACTATCAGCAATACCAGCGCCGGAAAGGTAACCGGGATAGAAATAAGTCTCATGCCCTTTTCTACTTATGAAGGTTATGAAGGGATATGGACGAGGATGACCGGCGGCCGGTCAGGGCCCGGCCCGTATACGCTGGAACAGGGGGCATCGCTGGAATACGTCATAACGTTCGGGTACGATGCCACTACCGCCGAACCGGTGAAAATAGTCGAAGCGATAGAAGGTTCCGGCCTCTCCATCGGCTACCTTACGCCGGATGGCCGGCAGAAGATAGAGACGGTCCATTTCCAGGTGCCTGGTTCCATTTATACTTTGCCCACAGATTTGCCGCCTTCATATGCTCTCTCTCCCATCGGTGAGTACCGGATTGACGAGGAGGGAGCTTCCTCCGCCGGGCAAGGTGTAAGCGGTGAAATCGGTGGAAAGCAATATCTTTTCGTCCTGGTAGGTACTCAGAATAGCGACGTAATCGCCCCACCGGGTATCTTGGTATTAAATATCGAGGATCCCACCAGACCCATCAAGATAGCATATCTGCAAGCACCGGAGAATACCCGATACATGATGAGTTCGACCTTATCCGGCACGATGCTCTACGTGACCGCCGATGATTACCTCTGGATAATCGATGTTTCCAGTCCGGAGGCCCCCACAGAACTATCGCGGTTTTCTGAAGTTAAACCGATTACCATGGCTATCTCCGGGAAATATGCTTACGTTAATGATGGAAATCAAAGGATATCCACCGTGGATATCTCCGACCCATCTGACCCTCATGTGATTGGCGGTCTGGCTCTGACATCACGATCAGGAATGTCGCTCTTTATTTCAGGTGACTATCTCTTGGCATGGGTAGGAAATACGCTTCATACGATAGACATCTCATCGCCGGCATCCTTGAGAATTATCAACAGCCACATTTTCAGTTTGTCAGGCGAGGTCTCCGCTCATGTAACAGGTAAAGCAATAGAGGGTAATTGCGCTTATGTGGCCCTGGGCGGCGATGCAGGAACCGGGATGTCGGTCATGGATATTTCTAATCCCACCAAGCCTCATGAGATAGCCTTTCTCGAGGTGAAAGACCAGCAGATATGGGGGCCACTATTTGTCGCCGATAACAGAGTCTACCTGTTCACAAGACCGAGATTCACTTTAGACAGTAGAACGAGAATAAATATCATCGATGTCTCCGACCCGGTCGAGCCGGTAGAGCTGGGATTCGGTACATTACCGGACTACTGGACCTTTTTCCCTGATGCTTCCAGCGGTTCTTCGCAATCTTACAGCCTGATAGATAAGTATCTTTACTGGTTCATCGGGAATTCTCCCAACCAGCCGGTCATCGAAATATTGGATCTATCCATCCCCTAAACAATCATTTTTCAAATGAGTATATCTTCGACGTGTTGAAGGATAGACACCGAGAAATTTGAGGTTATCGAGAACATTTAACCTGCCCCAGTGGGATTACCGGAGATATCGCTAGTTCTTGATAAAGAGGCTTGGGCTGTCCACCGATGCTGCCTTAGAAATTTATGCCGGAGTTATTAACTAATAACAATATAGTGTTATTTCACCTTATAACTTTTTATTGGACGTAGAGGGTTAAACATTCCCGAGATTTGTTAAACGGTGGGTTCAGCTCATTTCTATGGCTTTAAGCTGTCTACCTAGTATCGCGCCTCGTAGGTATAAATGCAGCCACGGGAGTTGTTCGGTCTATGGCCGCGCTACACTGGATCAGAACCGGCTTAGGTAGTCTATCAAACTCTTCGAGTACCCAATTCATGAAGGTATTCACTGGCCGCTTATAGTCGGCCAGTAGGAAGTGGCGAACATTAGAGCCGCACTTTTCATAGTAACAGAGAAAATCACCTGTGCGTAGGGTCAAGCCCGCCACGGGTATAGTAGCGATTCAGTTGGTCAGATTCGAGAAGACAAATAATCGAACAAGTATCTAGAGCCTTTACTCTGTCTAGCCAACTAACAGCTTCAGGCGGCAACGGCCTGCGGCAACTGTGTCGTCACCTGCGAAGCCGGCGCCAGCCAGTTGCTCAAAAAAGAAAATCCCTTTCCTCCCCCCGAAAAACAAGGAGGCCACCTTTATAAAAATCCTGGCCGGCAAGGTCGGCGCCTGGAACTATCTAAAAATCAGACTCATGATACTGCTGGGACTAAGGGTATAAAAGCCCCACCCCCCCCTGCACCGGTTAAAGGAGCTCTCCCTCTGAATACTTGGGGCTGAACAGGGTAAAGTTCAGACCTGCGTTATCATAAAACGGCTGGTTCTTCACGTCGTCTACCAGTTCGAGCAGTCCGGCCGCACCCGCCGCCTGCCCGCCGGCATATCTGACGACTTTACAGACTACCTTTTCACAATAACTCCCCCTGGAATCTCCCTGAATCCTCATGATTTCGTTTCTAACCGCCTCTTCTTTCTTCTTAAAATCTATGGCTTCATCCAGATGACCGAAATAATCTTCAAACCTGAATTTACATAGCTGGAAGTCGAGGATAAGATCGGCCATGGCGAGCAGCCCGTACTGCTCAGCCGGCTGTCCGGGTTCTTCAACCGCTATAAAAATGCTGGTCACGCCTTCTGCGGAAGTGGATTCGATTATTCCGGGGATAAGTATTTCCTGGCTGGCGCAAAGAGGGAATCTCGGCGATAGCTGGTCGAGACTGTTGAACAATAACGTCAATTTTACATCTCTCTGCTTAAGCCGCTGGATACTCAGGAACATCCTGTGGAAAAATTCCTCCGGCGTAATGTATCCCGGCGGGTAATAGAGGATTTCCAGTCTATTGTCTTTTTCACAATCGTTTAACAGCTTCAATGGATTAACTTGATTTGGAAACTCATGCTCTATTATCCGCTGCATGGTTGACTTTGTCATTCCTTCGTCGTCACGGAGAGAAACGATAAGCCCGCCTTCATCATAGTTAATAATTCTGTGGAGCAAGTGAACGTATCCGAGATGACTCTTGTGCGCGCCGCGGGAACCGATAAAAGCCGCGCATCTCCCCTCGGGATAACCCCCCACGAGAATCTCGTCCAGCTGTCTCGGTATGGTATCGGCTTTTTGTGGTATCTGCCTGGGTGCCAGCCGTTTGTAACCAGATAGGTAATAATGTATTGAAGGAAAGAGAAATATCCCCCCTTCCTCATGGTATGGATGGCCTCTTCTGAGCTTGGTATTACGGTTTTCCTTTTCCTTAGCATAATCATCTTTCTTAAGCACACGTGCATCCGGTTTATCGGGTACGTCGAATCTCGAATAGATTTTCAACTGCTGTTGTCCCCAGACATGCTCTTGATATCTGGCCTTCTGCACCTCTATGGTTCTTACGTAATAGTGCCGGTAATCGGTATGGTCTAACCTGATTACGGTATCGCAGGCATACTCCCAGAAGCGGTGTTCGCCTCCGGCTGAAGACGAGTCCAGTATAAAGATAATAATTTTTGTATTCTTGGGGGCGGCTTTCAAATATTTCTGAAAATACTTACCTCGTTGCTCGGGCTCTATGATATTGAGGCTGTCGATTACCAGTATCTCGGGGTGATATTCCCCTCTAACTCTGTTTTCGGTAGGTTTCTCGTCTATCTTTTTGACAACGTTTTTTCTTACTTCTTCGGGAACGGCCACTTTACCCCATTTTGCCACGGTCATTAAAGCCATGCCGACTATTTCCGAAAGCACCGTCCATTTTTTGATTTTGTCTTTACCCCATACCGCTACTGCTGGGGCTATCGGCTTATCCCCTTTTCCCAAGGCTATTATCTTGCTATCGACTTCTTCCCATCCGAAAGACTTGGCATTCTTAATGAGAGGGTCTGTCTCTGAATCTGCGGAGATATAGAGAGTTGACATCGCTCTCTGTCCGGGGATTGCCCCGCCCAGCGACAGCCGGTAGCAGAGCTCCATGGTCAGTGTGCTCTTACCGCTTCCCGGCGGCCCCGTTACAAGAAGTGTCAATGGAGATTTGTCCGGTAAGACGATTGCTCCCCTGAACAATACGTCGAACCAGCTGTTCCGTTCGGCCTTCCCCTCCCCTATGCATATTTCTGCCGGCTCATACTGTGCATGTCCATTCTGGTCCAGAGAACACCAGAACGTCTGCGAAATCCCTGTTGTTATTTTTGCCATTGCTCCACCTCCTGATGTCGGATACGCTCTCGAGAGGCCGCGGAAATTATAATTTTTTAGATTGTTGAGGCATTAATTATAGAATACCGAATTAACAGTGTCAATATAATAATTACACTGCCTGTCAACGTTATTTTAATATTGAATTTAAAGTTAAGGCTTCTGTTTCTGCAGAGCGTACGTGCATATTGATATATCCCGTCGGTATCTAAAAATTTACTAAAAAATACTCCTTCTAACTTTCTTGACTCACCCCGCGAAAATTCGTATATCATCAGCTATACCACAATCTAAAGGAGACACACCCATGCTATAATCCAAATACGAAAAATACATATGCAGGAGGCCCGCTGTCGTCTTGGATGACTACTCCGAGGCAATCCCCAAACGGATAAAATCCCCAGTTGGAGCAAAGTAGACACCGGCCGCCGCGTCATCTTCTCCCGCTCATTCGTCAAAGACGCCAAATCCGTCGTCGAATACGGCATCGGCGCTGGCGACATCACTGTACCCCACAAGCGCGACTACGAGGAAATTTTCTCTTCCTCGGTACCAACTCGGAAGACACCACCGACCTTGGAGCAGAGGCAGACTTCTGGATTGGAGAGGGAAACGAACGGGGAAAAGTCACTTCACCACCTCTCCCAGCATCTATATCCCACCCATCCCCCAAATCTGGCACAACATCATCTGCTCCGTGATGACCATCGTCATCATGCCCACCTCCCACGAGCGCCTCCTGAAAGTGAAAGTAGTCTAATAGCGACGCACGAATCCCTTCCCAGATCTTTCTTAATATTAAACTCTTTCATCTACGGCTTATAAACTACTGGTGGGAATTGTAGCTACTATATTTAACACCACATCATATCCTGATAGCTTGTCAAAAATAAGTGATATGAACGACTAAACAAAAGTCAGTAATGTGCAGCGACACATTAATGTGCTACACAGTGCCAATGATCTAGAAAAACATCTATTGGAATGATGAACTTCTCGTTAATGTGGCTATTATCTTATCTGAGTCGGTAAATTTGGCTTGTTGCGTTTCTTCCCTATTTCACGCTCGAATTCTTTGACCAGAGTTACAACTGCCTTCACCATTTCTTTACTCAATGATGCTGAAAACCAGGCAATCCGCCGCCCCTGCTTCAGGAGCGCGATATTATCCCTCCTATCAGTCATGATATAGAAGCCAATCGCCCTGTCCTCATCTGATAAAAGCAAGTTTTTACGTTTAGTTCTAATTTTGCCCCCCATCGTTTCCAACTTAGTTTATCCTTTTAGTTATTCTGGACTCTAATTTGGCCCAGGAATTATTTTTTATATACGCCAAAATTTTGACTTATCATTAAACATTACAGTACGATTAAGATATATTGCTGTTATCTGTTTTACTTCTTCAAAAAGGCCTGCGAAACAGGTCTTTTTTGTGTAACCACCGTCCTTAATCAGTTGGTCACGGTTCGGTTCATATAATTTAATAGGGGCATACTAGCACAACATGAGTGCAGATGTCAAGTAGCATTTGATAATTTGCTCAAATATTCGTTTAGTTGATAGTCTTATCACCAGAGAAACTTGAGGCGATCAATGAGCATAGGACAAAGAATTAGGCAACGAAGACAGATCCTGAAGATTACCCAGCAAGATCTAGCCAAAGCGATTGGGATGACACCACAACATATTTCACTCATTGAGCAAGATAAAGCGGCTCCTTCTTTGACCGTTATTTCCAAACTGGCCGAACAATTGGGAGTAAGTATTGACTACCTAGTGGCTGGGAAGAGGGGAATTATCACAGATGTAATACCGGCGATAAAGGCCGACGAAATTTTAAGCCTTGAAGCGAAGAAAGCCCTGGTAACAATGGTAGAACTCCTCCGGGCAGCTTCGCGACGAGGTATCGCCCTGAATAAAGACACTTCGTAGCGAAAATACAAACAGAGTTCGGAATATTCTGATACTCATTATTACACTTCTCGACTTTCCCTACGATTAGGTCATTCTTTTATATTCCCCGAGATCTCAACGGGTACCAATTCGAGTTTTGGTTCTAGCACTTCTAAATGTCAAATTATGCTTACAATCCGCCGGTGACAAATTGCCTAATGCTTGAAGCCCACAGGGAGCATTTATCAACCTTGGCAGCCAGGAATCAACTCGAGGTAATATTCGGATGGAATGGTTAATATACTGCACTTTCAGATGAAATGTGCAGTGCGCGCGTAGCGCAATCGCCGTTCAACGCTTTGTTAGATCTCTTGTTTTCTCTTCGATCTTCCCTTTCAATATCGCCGCGTGATTTTGAGCATTGTTCATCATTTTCAGCACAGCCTTCCAATTCGCCCAATGTTGTTCCCAAGCATCCGGGGGAACTATGGAGCGCAGATCGATAGCCGTGACGTTACCCCATCTCTCATAATCCTCAAGCCTTGCAATTCTTTTTTGCAGATCAGTTATTTGTCGGCTTTTTGGCGATAGCTTCGCGTCACTTGTGATCCAATCCATCCAGTACTTATTACCTTTCGACTGATTACATTTACCGCAGGATGGAACCAGATTTCTGATCTCCGAGATGAAACCGGTCGGATTTTGGTTTGCTACTAAAGGGCGGAGGTGGTCCCATTCGGTGGCCTGCGAACCGCAGTACGCGCAGCTTACATTGTCAGGGCTCATCTGTAGAATATCCAACGCAGTCTTGATCTCATCTTCAGTAGGTTCGATCTGAGGGACGATTGCGGACACAAAAGCAGCTGTTATGCTTGATGATCGCCCGGAGATCTTCATCGGGGTGGGCATATGGAAGGCATCACGAATCGACATGATCTATCCCCAATTCTAGCATTCTTTTTAATCTCATAGCAGGACTTTGTCTGGATTATAAAATTAAGTTTACCATCTGTCAATTTACCGAGCTCAGCTTAAATTGAAAGAATGGAGAGATTTATCGCGTGAAATGCACTTTCTGACGAAATGTTACCACTGCGGCTAACAGCACCCTGAGTTATCATGTTATAATAAGCCCTAAGAGATGGTGTTTGATACCAACGTGTAGCCTAGCTAGGCGGATTTGGAGAGGCTGGAATGAGCAAGACTATTCCAGAATTGAAAAGAATATGGAGCAAGGATAGCGAGTCCTATATAACTCAAGAGGTTGGGTCTGGAGTCCAAAGCTTTGTTAAGCATGTTCTAGAATGCCCAAATATTTTCAATCTCAAGGAAGGAGCACTCTCAACTCATACTGAAAACCGGAAAAACGAATTCATCTATGAGAAGAAGACTAAGGATAGGAGACGTGCTGATTTCGACATCTTCATTAATTCTGACATCGAAATTCCAATTGAGGTGGAGCAATATACCAATATTGAGCAAGGTGAAGGTCAACTATTTCAGTATCAAAGTGACCTTGAAAAGAAGTATGGCATATTAACCGACGGCTACATTTGGCGTTTCTACAATAACAGCCTTTACCGGGTATTTACTCTCGACCATCTACTTTCACAAACAGACTATTTCCTTGAATTCTGGAAGGAATATATCAAACCAGAGTATTACTATCTTTCATTCTTTGAGGAAGTGGGGCAACTTTCATTCTTCGGGAAAGAAGAGTTACACATTGAGGATAAACGACAGCTATTCTTTGAAGATATTACCACTCTTATAAGAAGTTTCAGAAATAAGCTTAGAATCGAGGGATATTTTAACGGACTAAATACGAAAGAAGCGTTAAAGAAAGCTACCGAAATCACCTACGCCTATATCATCCAGTTTATCCTCTATAAGACTTTAGTTGATAACAGATTTGACGATTTCGGTAATGACTACAAAGGCAGGATAGAGACTATTCGTAATGCTATTAAAACCCACAGCTACAAGGATATACTCGGCGTCACTAATGGTATGAGCCACCAGATTTCAGAGAATATCTATCGCCCCTTTGTCAAAGAGCAGGAACATATTGGTGGTAAGTTACTTAAACTCTATTACGAGGCAAAGAATGAGCTATCCGATGTCTCCCCTTGGCTAGATATCGTCGTCTTTATTAAGAAATACAACTTCCAAAACGTTCATAATGAGATATTTGGCTATGTCTATGAGAATTACTTAAAGGAACTCTATGAAGAGGAAAAGAAAGGGCAGTATTTTACAGACCCGTCGGTAGTTCATTTTATGCTTGAGCAGGTTGTTTACACGGCGAAAGAAATCAGGAACAGAATCGAAACTGGCGAATTAGATAAAGTGTCTATCGTTGACCCTGCTTGCGGTAGTGGAACATTCTTGTATAGTGCTACAGACCAAATAGTGAAGTCTTTCAGCACAATGACAGATGAGACTTCCAAACAGATTGAAGATATCGTAACCAGTAATGTCTTCGGCTTGGATGTTGAGGAATTTCCCCTTTATCTTGCTGAGATGAATATCCTGATGCGGATGCTTCCTTTGATTATGGGCGAGAAATACAACAACCCACTTGAAAAGAAGATAAAGGTGTTTTGGACACAGGACAGCATTGCAGAATTCATCGGTTCAGAGCTTATCACCCTTGGCAAGCAAATATCCTTCCCAGACGCAATCATCAAGCCAAAATTCGAGAGCTTTGTCCGTAGTGAAGAGGACTTAACGGAGATGAAAGGAAGTATGACTTCATTCCCCCGGCGCCGCTTTGATTATGTTGTTGCAAATCCACCTTACATATCATATAACGAATGCTCCAAACAAGAGGTCTTGGTGTTTGATTTGATGAAGAAAGGCGTTGTGAAGCTAAACGATATTTACGGAGTCAATCTTCATAGCATCCCTGATAATCGTAAGAAATACTCGCCTAAGCCAAACCTCTATGCCTTTTTCATTGCTTTAGGACTAGCACTACTAAAGGATAACGGAAGGCTTTGCTACATTATTCCGCAAACACTTCTGGTAAACAGCGATTTTGATGTGGTTCGTTTCCATCTTGCTAAATTTTCAACAATCGAAAGAATGGTGATTTTCAGTGGCAAGTTATTCGTGGGTAGAGGTGTTAGGCAGGATAGACCGATTCCTACGTCAAGCTTAATTATAGTTCTCAGTCGACAAATACCAGCTAGCTCACATCAAGTCGAAATTCTAAACTATGAAGACCCAAATGATGAAATTGAAGTATGCCTGCAAAATATATCTAAGGGCAAAAAAACAAGTAAGAAAAGCATTTTGCAGACGCAGCTTCTGAAGAATGTATCAAATTGGAACTTCCTTAAACAGGAAAAAGCATTCAATGACTTCTATGAAGAGTTTAAGGTGAACACTGATGATATAGTAAATTACTACAATCACGTGTTGGCGAAGCAGAATTTTGGTAGCAGGTTCTATTTTGATGGTAGTACTAACATTCCTAAAAAAGATGTTACGGCTATGGGGTCACTCAGCGATAACTTCTATTACATACCAGAATTGAAAGCAGAGGGATATGTAGCCAAAATAACAGGGCAATATCCCAAAAGTAAAAAGATAAAAATTGCTCAAGGGAGCCAAGGTCTAATAATAGCCGAGCCAAAATATAAGATTCTTTGGAAATATATCAATTTTGATAAATTCTATTTCTTGAAAGGTCATTCTATTTTACCGATTTATCAGCAATATTGCATAACATCAGATAATAAAGCAGAAATATCTTATCTGTTTTCACTCTTAAATTCTAGAGTTATTTTTCTAATTCTTAACACATTTTGTAAAGTCCAGCACGAAGACAAACTAAGCTTTCTGCTGGGATTGACTCACATTAAACAGTTTGTGCGTGTTCCTTTAATTACCCCCAAGAATAAGCATATCAAGAAGGAAATCATCGAACGAACTGAACAAATGCTTGCTTTGGAAGAGAAGACGCTTTCGGACTTCATCGATTTTTCTGGAGTTCTGATGCAGAAACTTGATGATGTGCAGGTAGCTGGTAATACCTTAGTGTTAGTCCATGATAATCGCGAAACGAAATTGCGAATTAAAGGAGATACCGAACTTATTGCCGGCACAATAGCGAAAAAGTTTGGGACAGAAACGTTGAAGTTAGAAAAGCACAGAATTAGCCTATCTGAACTTCGAAATCTGCAAGTGCTTGACTTTGAAAGACAAACACAGCAAAAAGATTACATAGATGATTTAGTCTTTGCTCTATACTTCAACATACCTTTGAAAGAGGTCGGCATAGACAAGGCGGAAGAGGTACAGAATGATTGCTCGAAGAGCAAGTATTATCGCCTTTTGTGATTTAGTTAGGGCATGTGCCGTGGTTTACGCTGTTCCCTCACAAAGCCCAATCCCTTCTCAAAAGTTTCGCTACAATCTGCATCATAGCTACGGACTCGCTGCACTTTCTAGCGTTCTGTTACTTACTAGATAAAAACGTTCCTTTTTTATCCCACAGGTTTACGACTAGCCTGCAGGCGTGATATTCAACGGACCTTTTTACAATAACTGTTAACCCTTAAGTTATTGGGGCGAACTACCTGGTTTCCCTATTGGGCGGAGTCCCTAGGCGAGAATCTAGATATTTAGCTAACATTGACTGGATGCTTGTGTGGGTGTACTATTGTCATACTTGCTATACTAGTGGAGGTTGAACATATACTGAAGAAGCTCAAGCTGGAAAGGCCTATCGCTTTCATTGATGTCGAGACCACCGGTACAAACCCAAACTCCGACAGGGTGGTGGAGCTATCAATACTCAGGATCCAACCGGACGGAAAAGAGGAGTACAAGAGCCACAGGGTCAACCCAGGGGTGCCTATCCCGCCCGAGGCGACGTCAGTCCACGGCATAACAGACGCCGACGTGGCCGGCCTGCCGGCTTTCCGCCAGTTCGCGAAGAGCGTGACCGACTTCCTCGAGGGCTGCGACATCGGGGGGTTCAACGTCATCAAGTTCGACCTGCCGTGCATCGAGGCGGAGTTCGCCAGGGCGGGCGTCGAGTTCTCCCGCCGAGGTCGGTACTTCATTGACAGCATGGTCATTTTCCACCAGCGCGACCCCCGTGATTTGCAGGCCGCCTACCGAAAGTACTGCGGTATGGAGATGGAGAACGCGCATTGCGCCGAGGAGGACGCCAAGGCGGCTGCCGAGGTGCTGGATGGCCAACTGGAGATGTACGGGGATTTGCCCAGGGACGTATCGGGGCTGTGCGACATCTGCAATCCGGCTGGGAAGTACTACGTCGATTCAGGAGGCAAGTTCATATGGGCGGATGGCGAGGCAGTGTTCAACTTCGGTAAGCACAAAGGGCGAGCGCTGAAAGAAATGGCTGCGGATTATCCTGATTACTTGGGGTGGATTACCCGCCAGGATTTCTCTGCTGAGGTTAACGAGATAGTGATTAAGGCTCTTGGTGGAGAGTTCCCTGAGCCACCACCGGAGTCTGAGATATAGCATAAAATGCGTATTCATTTCCCAAACAACCCCGAATTCAGCCCGCATAAAAATAGCCCAGCACGGCGTCCGGAGGCCCACCGGTGTCCGTGATTCCCGCCGAATACGGGGCCGATATGGGATGGAGCCATTAACTTAAAGGTTATACGCTCCCCAGACGCGCCTTTGCTGGCGGAATGGGCTGGGGAGGTTCAGGAGAGGGGGGTGTAAGACAGTCCCATTTAAAGTAGCACACTACTAGCAGTTAAATTTGTGATATCTTGCCCAATGCTAATTGGGAGTCGTAAATATGCAAACTCCAAGAATTGGACACCGAATCAGAAGAAGAACTCGCGCAAGATGATGACAGCGCAGGAATGAAATGAAGGGATATTGGTCAATGAACCAAGTTCTTCGGTTTGTCACATTTGTGGACGACTTCAATCTGCCGTTCTTGGGGTTTGAAGGTAATTGTGGCAATGACTTCAGCCTGCCGCCTCTGATGTGAGTTCTGATGTTTTATGAGGTGGGATTTGCCAGTATGCCTGTCAACAATATTCGCGTTTATTTCACGTTCCCAATTTGGCTCAGGATGTTCAGGGACACCCCTAAATAGGAAGCGCTCAAAACGGCGGAAAGCACGGAAATAGTTAACCATCTCTTTGTCCTTCACACACAAATGTTTATTTTATCACAGATTTCCCTAGAACACAACCCCATGACCCAAAATATTTTACCTCAAACAGGAGAGCTAACGGCCGATTGCTGGCATACTCCCAATAAGAAGTTGGCTATTGCCTTTTCTGAATGGAATCGTATTGGCACAACATTATTATCCAAAAATTGGTCGCGGATGGTTATCTTATCTTTGAGTAACCAGATGCCAGTGACTCGGCTATTCTTTACTTCATCCGATGTTTTCGTGAGTAATGGTGCTAAGTTTGGGTCGAGAAACGTTGTCTCGGAAAGCCCTACGAACAGACAAACTCCCGACCGAATTATGTGCCTAGTCATCTCATGCCATTGATCACCAGTAGTTCCTAAGCGTCGATTAACTGAGTCGATGCTGAAGATCAGTTCTTTGCTGTCTGGATGCCCTAGTGAGGGATGGGGAAGGAATCCATGAGGATGATAAATTCGCACATCTTCAGAGCCTTCCAACTCCGGCAGTGTATGGACTACCCTAAAGACATAGCCATGCAACAATAGGAACCACTCGAGCATGCTATCGAAGTTTAGGGTAACAACACGACGAACATTACCACGCTTACTGCCTATCAAAAGACTACCTATTGCTATGAGTAGGTCCCTTCTAAGAACGTCCGTTGTAAGGGAATTGATATCTCTATAAAGGCTTTCCTTGATGATTCGGAAATACTTGTCCTTAGACGCACACTTTTTCTGCACCTGCTGAGCGGCCAGTTGGAGTTCAATGGCGCTTGAGGTT
>Ga0315543_1001444_pt1 | contig 25668 bp, 45 predicted proteins | sample SalMarSW160210MG_2_FD_203098 | JGI IMG/M metagenome (GOLD analysis project Ga0315543, IMG submission 203098) | Salt marsh sediment microbial communities from the Plum Island Ecosystem LTER, Massachusetts, United States - Salt Marsh Sediment SW1601-210 ... | reverse complement strand
GCTGATTTGATAGTATTTAAATTGCTCAAGCGCTTTTTCCAGAAGAAAACTTCCGATGATAAACCCCCGCCGCCGAAAAGCACCGTCACCATAAACGGCAACACTCTCCTTCAGCTGCTCCGTCCTTATGGCATTACTCTATCCGGCGGGCCCGGGGACTATCTCTACAAGCTGATGTCCCCTGACGAAGCCAGACGCTTCCTGAGATGGTACAAAGCCAATGCCCCCATCAAGCCCTCGGATTATGAAGACGATGACCGCGACTGCGAGGACTTCGCCTGGATAGGCAGGGCCTTCGCTCTTCTCTGGATGGAAAGCAAATATGTCTGGGGCTATATAGAAGCCGAAGGCGCCGACCCCGTCTATGGATTCCCCAATCACGGCTTCTGTTTCATCGTCACCGATGATTACCGCGTCTGGTACGCCGACCCCCTGGGGATTGCCGGCCCCGACGATGACCTGAAGCCAGCTTACGTTGTTAAATGCCACTCTGCAAAAGCATAAAGGAGATAAGCAATGGACTTATGGTCTGAAATATATCTGGCTTGTGCCATCGCATTCTTTCTGGCTTGTTACTACGATTCTATTATGAGGAGGTAAAAAAGGAGGTATCATGAATAACGAGGTATTCAAACTAATAACCCGGAGGTACTTGGCCTGGGGTATTGGAGGGTCATTCACGGTCACAGCCTGTTTTGTCACTGTATACGGGGCGCTTACTGCGCAGGCTGAATTTGTAGCCGCAGGTCTCGGCATTGCCTCCACGTCAATAGGCTTCATACTTGGCTATTACTTCGCCAAGAAAACCAACGAAGAATAATATAGCTTTCCCGAAGAATATTCCCCCTCTCTCCTTTTACGGAGGGAGGGGGAATTCTTTTTTTCTTCTAATGCAGGCAGCCGAAGCGGTCGGCAAACAGATAAGCAAACCCCAGTATCACCAGCGTCATGAGATGTGAGATTGGGATATCCCTGTTCTACTTGCTAGCTCAACCTGAGACATGCCCTTTTCTTTAAGTATTTTACTGAGTTGTCCCCAGTCCATAGTAGATATAATTATGTGACATTATATGCACAGTGTCAATAGTAGGTTGTGCAATAATTATAAATATTTGTGTAAAAATTAATACAAAACCTATTGACAAACGACGCTGTAATTATTATAATTGTGATATGGATATCGGAAATGTGATTATCATTCAGAAGAAAGGCAAATTGACTGATGCTACTATGGCTGAGAGTATCGGTATTTCTAGAGGCTATTATAACAAAATGAAGAAAGGCAAGTTAAAGCTAACGCCAAAAGTTATATTACGCATTTATGAGAGATACAGTGAATTTTTTTTACCTGAGGGATTCACTAAAGCAATAATAGATAGTGGTAAGCAAATAATCCCCCATCAGGCCTCACCAAATCAAAAATCAGGCGGCTGGCTGATACGTTGCTGGGAATCCTTCAAGAGAGCATTTATATACCCATAAAACAGATAGGGGGATAGCATGGGAAATATTGAGGAAGGTTTGAGGGACTTATGGGTAGAACGCAAAGGTTAGTCTTGATTCTAGTGGCGGTCCTGGTTCTGGTCGGGGTACTGGCCTACAATCATGTCTCAGCCAGCGACGCCCCGGAAGCCGTTTACTGTGAATATAATGGTGCTTGGTTCCAATTCCGCTCTGACTGGCAGGGGCAGCCGCAGGACTGGGACTCCATTAACGAACTCCGGGCTTTCCTGCAGTACGATGACACCGAACAGCGGAATATTTATATAGAGGTAATGGTTATTGGCCTCAAACCTCCCTGCTGGCAGAAAGCGCAACAGCTGAGGGACAATGCCTATTACTTCGGAAAATACCTGGAAACTGAAACTCTGTCCTATAACGAATTTATCATGTATTACCACATGATACCTTCCTCCAAGTTCCACACGATAAACAAGGCTTATGTCTACAACAGCGAACTTGACCGGACTGAGGTCTGGTTTATCGAGCCACAGAACGACCGGCACTGGTATGTATGCGAACTGGGAAAGTACATATAAAGAAAGGTGGCAATTATCCCTTGACATACAGTAATGGAGGATATAGAAGTAATGGCTAAAAAATGGAGAGCTACTATACAAAAAACTAATGGTGAACGCTGGCAGGGTGCGATGGCGGGAATTGCCGACCCTGGGAAATGTGCTGAGGATATATTCCCAAATGGAGATTATGCGTCTCTGTTTGTCTATATGTATCGCAGGTTTGGTATCCCAGTATCAGGCTCAGACCCATATAAAGAAATAGCTTGCTGGCATATAAAAACACCCGACCCTGCTGTAGCGTTAATGGTTAGCCCCCGCCCCAACGGCTTGCGTCTCAGTTTTGGTTATCTTATTGACACCAATGTCTATAGTTATCGTAATCACGATGATATTGAGGCTATCCGCATTAAAATAGAATCGTCTCTGAAACTAGCGATGAAAGACCTCTTAATTCCCACTAATGTTCGTGACACTTTTATCAATGCAGTAGGGCGGGTTAGTGATGATGAAGTAAAAGAAACGTGTGGTTATTTCAAGTGGGCAGGTTATGGAGTCACCTCTGATTATTATAAAAAATTCAAAGAGTAATACTGTAGATGAAGGGATACTTACGACATGATATTTAGGTTGAGGCGGCGCTTCATTTCGTCAATTTTCTTCTTGACCGACCTTGTAAAATCGGGGGCGAAACCATGCAATTCTAACCGCTGGCTCCACCCGCCCCATATCTCCCCTCCACCCCGAATTATACTCTCCCTGAAAGGCTTGTCAATTATTGAAGGAGGATAGCATGGGAAATACGGCATACAGAGATTGGGTCATTGAGCAGCTGAAGACGGAGGGAGTCCCGGAGGAAGAATGGTGGGTGACCCGGGGGAATCAAAAGCTGCTCCGGATGCCGAAGCGCAGTATTGAAAAGAAGCTCATAACCTTCCAGCCCACCGGTGAGCAGATGGTAATCATCTCCCGGTATGCCGTCGAGACAGAGGAAGGTTACTGGGCTTACTGGGATAAATACCGGCTATCAGACCTTCCGAACGATTTCATCAGTCTCGACGACCTTAAAAGATTGGGCGTCAATCCTGTAAACCCTGAATCCCTCGGAGGTGAATGATGCGCCGGAACGCAGCCCCTGCCCATCCGACAGTCATCATCAATGTAAAGCCCGGCAAACCCGCATCCCGGCAACTCAAGGCATGGGGTGAATTTCTGGACATGCTGATGGAGCGGGCTGAGGCGCTGGAAATAAACGAGGGGGAGCCGGCTGGCTGCGGCGGCTCCATGGAAAGGAATTGATTAATGACTGATGAATCCAGTATAGCACCGATGAACCTGTACCGGACCATCAAAGGATTAAAAATGGGAGACGAAGCCATGATTATCTATGAAGGTTCCCTCCGCGGCGAATACAAACCGCTGGTAGTGCGCTATGAGAGAAATGAGCTGGGGCGCGTCAGCATGGAGGTATTCGACCCCGCCCCCAGCCAGGAGATTTACAATCACTCCCCGGACGGCTTCTCCTGGGGCTACCGCGGCAGCGGTCCCGCCCAGCTGGCGCTGGCATTGCTGCTCGATGCTACCGGCAATAAAGACCTGGCCCTCGGCTACCACCAGGAATTTAAGGAAGACTTTATCGCCGGTTTTGGAGAAACCTGGCAGCTCGATGCCGGGCAGATTCAGCGCTGGGTGGGACTAAAACTGAATTACACTTCAATAAAGGGTGAATGAATGGTTATCTCATTAATACAAGCAGGGAGAAAAGGCGGTTCTGCCCATAGACATTATTGGACTGATGATGAAAAAGACATCGTTCGCAGAGATTACGACGGCAAGAACCGCACCGCTCAATTACTAGCTATCAAGTTAAGCCATATGACAGGTGGACTCATCACCTTCAATGCCGTCAAAGGGCAAGTGCAAAAAATGGGTCTAGCCATAGACAAGAGTCCCCGCTGGTCGGAGAGAGAAGTAGAAGCGTTAACCGAGATGATAACCCAATATTCACCTATAACGATAGCCAAAAGGTTAAATCGCTCCGTTAATTCTGTTGTGATCAAGTCAAAGAGATTGAGACTATCCCGCCGAGTTCGTGATGGTTGGTTCACCCAAAAAGAAGTCTGCGAGATACTAGGCGTTGACCATAAGAAGATACAGAGATACATAGATAGCGGCGAATTAAAAGCCTCATGGCATTCTGAAAGGAAACCTCAAAAGAATGGCATGACAATGTGGTCTATAAAAACCGAGGATTTGAAGGTGTTCATTAGAAAGAACATTGGTGATTTTCAAGGTAGGAATGCCGATTTGGTGATGATAGTCTGGATATTAAATGGAGATATATGACCCAGTACGCTTCAATAAAGGAGGAAGGTGATAACGATGGAAAAGGCGTTGGAAAAGAAATTTGAGAAAGTTGAGGAAGAACTTAATTGGTCAGGGCTGCATCTCGATGATATGGCTGAAGTTACGGAATATACCCTGGAACGATTAAGAGAATATCTAGATGAAATTGGGGCACCAAATGAAGCCGCAATAATTCAAGAGGCTTTAGACTGCGTAGAAACTCACATCTAATAAAGGAGGAAGAATAAAATGCCCGGAATAAAGATAGAGCTCAAACGCATCGGCGATATCTCTTTCAAGTTCAAGAAGGGCACCCTGCTGCTCACCATGGAGACCAATCTCCACCCCGGCGACATCGCCCGCCTGATTAACCTGGACCGGCAGGACGTCCCGCTGTACGGCTTCATCGCCACGGACCAGGCCGAGATGGACCTGAGGTTCGATGCCGTCAGCGCCGTCACCGGCGAGGTCATCGAGGACCGCTCGCTTTACGCGCCGTCCCTCCAGCCTGCCGGCGTGGGAGAGGAAGAACCTTGATACCCAATAACAAAGATAGGGCTGAGAGTAACAGTAAAGGGTGTTGGACTCCCGGGGTGATGCAGGTGACCGGGAGACTTGGGGGGCTGGTTACCAGAGAAACGGGAAGTGCCTGCAAGAGAAATCAGCCCGGCGCAGGCTTTTCATACCAGAAAAACTACCTGCGTTATGAAGAACCCCGCTGGCCAGCAACGGTGGGGCAAACGGCTCTGGGGGTGGTTGATATGACTGCTAAGGGATTGCTTAGTGGCAGAGCACCTTAATTGTGACTGCGTTTAGGAGTCTAGCCCCCAGAGCCTGTATTAAAAAGGAGGAATGATGGAAACTATTAAAAGAGAAGATATACCGAGAGCTGGAATTCTCAACACGCGCAATTATTTATATGCCCCCGATGGCGACCAGTACATGGCATTCTGGTGTGAGGAATGGTCGCTGGTCTCTGATAAGGAATTCCCTATACCAATCCGTGCAGCTGACAGGTGGTGCGTTATAGCCTATCAGGGTAATGAAATCGCGGCTGTTATACCGGGCTGTGAAGTTACGGGCTTTACAGTATGTTATAAACCGCCAATGACCAAAGGGGTATTTACATTCTGGCCGCCGAAAGGGATTAAAGTTTGGAGATGAAATTGAGCGAGCTACCTCCAAATTTTCTCCATTTAATAGTGCTCATGAAGGTCTGGCTGTTATTGAAGAAGAATTTGAAGAATTGAAAGCTGAAGTATTCAAAAAAAAGAGACGAGAGACCTGAATTTGATGGAAGCAGAAGCTTTACAGCTTGGAGCTATGGCTATCCGATTCATTATCGATATATGCAGGATGAACGATAAAACATCTCATATCGAGGTGCCAGAATATGACTGAAGTCGAGCTAAAATCAAGTCTGCGCCGCGTCTTGATACTGCACATCGGCAGGGAAAAGGCTATTGATGCGGGGTCACTGGCCGGGATGTTCGGTTTCCGGGATGACCGCCCTGTACGGAAGGCTATCGAGGAACTGATAAAGGAGCATTTCCCCGTCTGCTCGGCCACCGAGGAGCCGCCCGGTTATTTTTTCCCCGCCAGCACGGAGGAAGCCAGAAGGTACACCAGGTCATTACAGAAAAGGGCGGTGCGGATATTCCTGCGCCGCCGGCATATTATCCGGGACACCGCCAGGTATTACGAAAATGCCCGCCAGGAGATGATGGTTTAATGCCCCGATTTAACGGAGGGAGGTTCAGCCGAAGATGAACGAACATAAGCATCAGTGGGACAAGCAGCCCCTCACCAGCCTTGTTGACCGCGCCACCTGCTACTGCGGCGCCGTCCGGTTCTTTCCCAGAAGTGGTGCCACAGCCGCCGTTGAGCAGGCCAGAATACAGAATGAAAAACATGAAAAGGAGGGACCCCAATCAAAAGGAGGTATGAAGACTATGGACATAAAACCGAAAACCGAAGCTGACAACATCGTGGTGATGAAAAAGGAAGACCACAACGCCATGCACGCCGGCCTGCCCCCCGTGCCGCCCAGGCCCGATACCGTCGGCATGAATAATATCCAGGCCCGGATAGCGCTGGGGAAATATTACGAGGAGAATGCCCAGGCCATTCTCGCCGACCATCGTTATCTTGTTGAGAGGCTGGGTTTACGGAAAGGCAACCCGGCTGCCAGGAAGCGCTGGGGGTTTTCTGCGGGCGGCTGGTCATCGTTCCGCAGGCGGCATGGTTTGCCGATTGCAAAATACAAGACTAAAAACCCTGAGCCGGCGGCGGAGCCAAAATCAGAGTTTGAGAAGCCTGCTGCGGTGGACAAAGGTAACCCCGCCGGTGCTGATGTTAGCGTTGAACACGGTGATAAAATGCCGACAAGCATTCTCAAACTCCCCAATTATGTACCAGGGCTCCCGGCCTTCCCCAAGTTCAACCCGTGGTGGAGGAAGGACGTACAGATTGAATGGTTGAAGACCTACAGGGAGCTGGTAAGGGGTAAGGCATGATACCGCGTTCCTGTCCGAGGTGCGGCGGCGATTTGTTCCTGGAGCGGGACGAGTACCATGATTATTACCTTCACTGCCTCCAGTGCGGGGACACGAGGGATATCAAGCCGCTGGAGCCTCTGAAGCTGGTGCGCGGTATCGGCAACAGGATGAAGACGGGAGGTAAAAGATGAGCGGCTGGTTCGAGATTTATCTGGCGGTCATATTGTTCGGGTTCCTGCTCTGTTACTGGGATAGGACGAAGAGGTGAAGGTGAGGAGATGATTTTGCCAGAGAGAAGAGAGATATCCTGGAAGGTATCCAGAGGTATTAAAAGTAAACCCTGGGGGGCGCGTAGATTGGAAAGTCTGGGCTTCAGTCACCGGGAGGCTAACCAATATCTGGAAAACAGGAATGATTACCTCCGCCTGTGTATCGCTCAGGATGTATCCAAGAGGAATCACCGCTCCCACGGGCTGGAATGCGCCATAGGGCTGAAGGAGTAAGATGAGCTTAAATAAACAGACAGGTAACATGTATCCCTGGGTGACACACACATGGAACGTGATTAAGGGTAAGTGTCCCCATGATTGCATTTACTGCTACATGAAACAGTACCCGCAGCCTGAGTTGCACTTTGACGAAAAGGAATTAAAAACAGACCTCGGCTCCGGCAACACTATCTTTGTTGGAAGCTCATGTGATATGTGGGCAGAGTACATCCCTGACAAATGGATTGAGCAAGTTATGTTTCATTGTATGGAATATGGAAATAGATATTTGTTTCAATCTAAGAACCCAATACGTTTTATAGAAATATTAGACTTCTTTCCAGACGAAGCCATTATTGGCACGACTATAGAGACAAATCGCAAATATGATTTTATCAGCTTAGCTCCACGAACAGAATTGCGTAAGGAACACATACAGGAGTCAATCCTGCCAAAAATGGTCAGCATAGAGCCTATCATGGATTTTGACCTTGATGAGTTAGTGCGCTGGATAGAGGAGATTAAGCCAGAGTTCGTGAGCATCGGTGCTGATAGCAAAGGACACAACCTACCAGAGCCGTCACCGGAGAAGACACGCCAGCTCATTCAGGAGTTGGCAAAGATAACCCAGGTAAAGATTAAAGATAACCTGAAAAGGATATTAAGGCAGGAGATGCCTGCAAAATAGCATCCGGTGAAAACAGGGGGAGTTTACGAGGCTAAACAGGCATGAATAAGCTAGGTAAAAATGGGAGAGACAGTTTGGATAACTCGGAGAAGATAATTTATAGCCTCTGTGATTATTCGGAGGAATGGGCCAAGCCATACCAGGAAGCTGGCTATACTGTTCGCTGTTTTGATACCAAGAACGGCTTTGATGTTCGTCTCTTGTTAAAGCCAGACGAACCCGTTTATGGTATCCTGGCTGCACCACCCTGCACAGTGTTTGCTGGAAGTGGTGCAAAGTGGAGAGCCTTACGCCCCACCAGTGAAGTCTTGGAGGGCTTATCGGTGGTTGATGCTTGTATCAGATTTTATTATGCAGTCAAGCCCGAATTCTTTTGCCTTGAGAACCCTGTCGGCTGGCTTAAAGATTACATCGGGCCTTATGTAATGCGCTTTCACCCCTGTGATTACGGCGACCCATATATAAAAGAGACTTGCCTCTGGGGTGCTTTCAATATCCCTGAAAAGAATCCCGTTGAACCAACGCAGGGCAGTAAAATGCACCTTAATTATGGTGGTCGTAGTGAGCGCACCAAAACAGTTAGGAGTATTACACCGCCCGGGTTCGCGCGGGCGTTTTACGAGGCGAACAAATAAATAAGCTAGGTAAAAATGGGAGGGCTAGTTGGGGATAAAAGAGCCTGACAATCCGTTGAGACCTTGGGAATACGACTTTGACTTAAAAGATAAGTCTGTCTTGATTTCTTGGCGATATTTGGAGTTATGGCAGTATTTAAGAAGGAGTTCAAGAAGTTGGAAAGTATTTATCAGTAAAAGAGGATGGAAAAACTAATTAACATCGGAGTGTTGAAGTGGACACAATAGAAGATAGACTAGATTATTATGATGTGCTTGAGAAAAATGTAGCGATATGAGCAAAATAACCTCAGATGAGGGAGTGTATATAGTGGCAGAGGATAAAGTTGATTTAATTGAATTTCTAAAGAATATTGATGACGATGATTTTAATCCTGAGTGTAAAAATCGTGAGTTCTGCCCGAAGCATAACAACTGCGGTATATGTCGCTTTGAATACATGAAGGAGAAGAACTGGCTAAATCCTGAATTAACAAAATAAACTTCGGTGAATAGGAATGAGCAAGAAATACGATAATCTTGTTGATGAAGTCCAGCGAATTGATAGCAATGAGGCGTTAATGTATAAGCTAGATGGGTTATCAATTTTAGAGTTATCCGTTCTGGCTGGGAGGCTGGGTGTGGACGAGGACAGTATCAGGGAAAAGCATATGGACATGCTGTTTGAGAGTCTCAAGGTTGCGATAATCAGCCAAATAACCATCGGTGAGTTGAAATGCAGACTGTAAATGTCGGAGATAAGGTTAGGTATTTCGGGCCGTTGGGGGTTGGGATTGGCGTTGTTCAAACCGTTGAGATTCGATACGGAGAAAACTACGCCGCTATTCGTCCCGAAGATGGTGGGAATATCAAATACCTGTTTCACGGGGCGGTAGAGGGTTTTGACCTGCTGGATGAAGTTAAGCATCCTTGGAGCCCGGTTGCTATTTCGAGGTTACGAATGATGAGGGGCAAATAAGCCTCGGAGTGTTGAATGATAACGTTGAAGGATTTTAGGGCTGGAGTAAATGCCTCAATTATTGAACTGTCAGTATTGGCAAAAGAGTTGGGCATAGACGTAGAAATTATCAGAGCCAAGCATTACGATGCACTCTTTGAGGAATTAAGTGAGTCGATAAAAAAAGCAGATTCACAACAAAATAACATCAGGGGGTAGATAATGGGTTTATTTGAACTGGGCAATTTCACATTACATTCAGGAGATAAGAGCCATTTTTTGATAAACTGTGACGCTCTTACCGATGAGGATTGGCGAACATTAGCCTTTTCGATAAAAAAGCGTGTTAAGTTTGGTGCTGTCATTGGAATACCAGAGGGCGGGATGAAACTTGCTCATGCTCTATCTGGATATGTAACCGAAGGGCCTACGCTCATTGTGGATGACGTTCTAACCACAGGGGCTTCGATGGAACATGCCAGGAAAAAGGTTGATGGTGAGGTTTTAGGCATTGTTGCCTTTGCTCGTAGTAAATGCCCTTGGTGGGTTCTCCCGATAAGCGATTTATCCTTTTGGCTATCGTTGGGAGAATCAAAATAAGCCTCAGCATATTACCTATTATATATAGGAGGGAGCTTAATGGGAAACCGGGGCAGCCAGAGCGTCAGCGAAACCAACTATAAATGGCTGGTAGCCACCTATGGTGAGACCTGCCTCATCTGCAAAAGCCCGCCGCCCCCCGGGCAGAAGCTCCAGGTTGACCATATCTCCTATGACCCGGACGTAATATGGGACCCGGACAATATCAGCCTTGTCTGCGGCCAGTGCAATATCTATTTCCGCAGCGTCGATGCGGAGGACAAAAACCGCCCGCGGATGCACCGGAAAATCATCGAACACTATCGTGCCCTGAGAATGAGCGAGCGCGCGCGCGAGCGCGAGAAACAAGGCAAATCAAGTCGCCAAGGGGTACGTATACCCGGAGTGGACAATAAAATAGCCGGGGAATTCGGGAGGGTAGCCAGGAGAAACAGGCTGGATGTACCGGTACCCGATTACTCGGTCAAAGCGGTACTCGATTATATGAACGGTTCCGCGGAGATGAAGGCCAACAGCAAATACCAGCCTTCCTATGCCGTCTGGGTATGGAAAGAGCTCCTTCAGCACGGACCGCTGCCCGAGGACGACCTTCTCGACTCCGGTGCCAATGATATCGGCGCCAACCAGACCACGCTCAAACGCTATCTCAAAGCCTGGTACTCGCGAAAAGGCGCGCTCGAACGGGCAGATGACTGCGGGATATGGAAGGTCTACTTCAAAGACCCATCCGGGGCGCGGAATGTAACCGGGCAAAAGGAGGCAAAATGACGATGCTGAAGATTGACGACTTCATGCCGGCTGTCAGGAGCGCCGAGCCGTCCGCCAGCGATGAGGCGGTCAGGCAGCTCGCGGAGGCCGGCGCCCGCAGCGCCCTGGGCAAAATCCTCGAGCTGCTCGCCTCTTATAGGATGAAAGTCACCGGCGACGGCAAGCGCGCTGTCTACTGCATCCCCGTCGACCTCATCAAGCGGCTCGGCGAAATTGCGAAAGGAGATTGATATTTTGGATGTCCCCGACAGGTACTCTCAATGCACCCGCAAGTTCTGTAACCTCTGGCAGGATGCCGAAGAGCGCCGGCAGAAATACGCCTACTGCCGGGCTTTGGGGGTAAGCAGCTACATGGCTCAGCGTCTGAGGGACTGGCAGTGGCAGACCATAGATAAATACTTCGAATACTCGGAGGCTTACCAGAGATTTATGAAAGAGCGAAAGGAAGAAGGCAAATGCCTGACCGGACCGGCGTCAAGCTGACCCATTACCAGCTCTCCCCGCTCCAGGCGGCCCTCATCGAGTGGGGGAAGGCTCACCCCTACGGCATCATCCGGGAGCTCCATTTCCAGGACGGCGTGCCCGTCAAAGCCGAGGTCTACCTTGAAGATGGCACCGGCACCGAGACCGTCCTCTTCGACAAAATCGCCCGGAAGGCGGGATTACTTTAGGAGGAATAATGGACATTAACGAGCAAGATATCCAGGCGGAAATTCTTTTAAATCAAATTTGGAGGATGCTCCAAAATAAGGGGATTGAAGTAGCCGATAGTCGGAGAAGAATACCCCAGAACATTAAATTCACCGTGGGCGTATCTCCCGAGCAAAGGCGGCTTCTTATGTCGCATATAGCTAGACAATCCCCAGAACGAAAGTGTTTCTTAGGAGAAAATGGTAAAACGATTTTCGGGTGGCCGATGGTAGAGGTGATTTTGCCCATCGTCACAATAGGCGAGATTCTAGATTAACAACTGAAGGCAGGATTACCATGACCAAACTTAAATGGCAACAACTAATAGACAATTTATCTCAGATATGTCCTTCTTATAAATTTGCTTTCCAATCTGTAACAGCTAAAGGCATCTCATCAAAGTACGGACGGTTACTTGAGATACGTGCAGTTTATGAACATCCTGTATATGGTAGGGTCGTCGCGCTCGCCAGAATCTTCAAATGCGGCCTAAATGACACTCGGATAGATATCCCGATATACTTGGGGGAAAAGTTTGATAAAGCCTTTCATGACGCGGTAGCCTTAAAAGAAAAGGAGGCAGGACTGCTATGAGCGAGAATAAAAGAATAGTGAAATGGGAAGATATGATTGGAAAAACGATAAAGGATGTAATACCACAAGATGATGATGAAGCAATTCTGACCATTAAATTTACAGACCAATCCGTAGCAAGATTATTGCCTCAAGACCCTTATATATTTATATTCTTAACAACTGAATAGCACCACGCTGACCAGGGGAAACCGGAGGCGGATTTCAGAGCTGAGGCTCGGAGTCCGCCTTTCTGTTTCGGGAGAACCATGAACGACATACATCAGCCTCATTTGGAGGTAAACGAAGACGGCCGGGAATACAACCACCCCGGCTATGACGAGATTCCTTGTCCCGTCTGCAGGCGCCCCATTCTGTGCTCAAAGAGATGCCTGGCCCCCCAGTGCGGCCGGAAGGACTGCGGAAAGGAAGACAAACATGCCTGAACTCTGGGAACTCTGCAACGGCCGGAGCCAGGCCGTCCTCATCCAGCTCTATTACGATGAGCACGGCGAAAGGCCCGACTTCTTCTATGTGCTTCAGGGCGAAAGGCGTCAGCCCGACATCATCGATGCCCCGGACTGCCGGGAGCTGGAAGAGATGGAAATGGAAAGGGAGGTAAGCCGGCCCCCGGAATCCGAGCAGCACATGAGGGGGGAAACATGACCCTCCGCGTGCTAGAGCATCTGGGCTTGACCCTTCAAAAGGGCTTCCAATTCCTGTATACGTTTGGCTTGACGATGTTTAAGATAATTTGCTCTTTTCACACGCCTCTTATGTTCTCTTTTCAATGGAGGCAAATCAGCTATCTTCATGAATCTATAATAACAAAATATGCTTTCAAGTGCAAGGGGAATACATGAAGCGACGCTGGGATGATAAAAACCAGTTATCATATATAGAACCCGGCGCCCTCCGCTACGACATTGAAGATATGGAGTTCCTGCTTCCCTGGCTCCCCGAGCTCCGTGAAGGCGCCTACCCTTCCGAACCTGCTGGAGGCTATACCGAAAGCAAGACCCCCGGCGGCAGCACCCACGCCTACTACGAGACCGCCTGCCAGGTCGCCGCCGAGCTCGATGACCGCCTCGCCCGGACCGGCCTCGACCGCTACATCGTCGAAGACTTTTACTGCCTCAGGCTCTCCGACGCCGATATTGCCCGCAAGCTCTCCCTGCCCGACCGGGAAGAAGTCCGGCGCCGCCGCCTCAACGCCCTCACCTACATCGCCAGCGGCCGGTGCCGCCGCTGGCTGAACTGCATTGACTGCCCCGAGTATGAAAAATGCCGGCAGAAAGAGACCCCGCCGCGGAAGTTCAGCAGGCAACCCGTCGGGATACCTTATCGGCAGTGGGTCAGGAGCCGCAGCAGTGAAATCGCCAGGAAAAACCAAAAGCACCGCCTGAATGCCCCTGAGAAGCCCTGAACTCAAAAATATGCGTTTGCATAGAAAAACTTGACAAATAGCCCGTAGACCGTTATAATAGGGGTGTAGTGGTAAAAGTGTCCCGCCGGCAGGAACGGCGGGTTTTTTTATTGATGGGTGCCGAAACGGGTGTGAGGAATTAAAACTCACCACAGAGGTCTATCGGTTAAATGCTCCCCGCCTGGTTGAGCAACCCGCCTGCCATGATGAATAGCTTGCTGGTGTTCTGTATATCGGTGTTGGTGGTATGATTACTGCTGTAATTATGATAGACAGTACAAAACCGAGCCAGCAAGAGCCAGCCACCCGTTAAAGGGCACCGACGCTGTTGTGGCGACATAAAAGGGCAGAAGTGGCTACTGGCTGGCATGATAATCAGAGCCCCGGTAAGTGCCGGGGTTTTTTTATTGGAACTTCAGGAGAATACAGATGCCGCAGAAACCGATGCGCCCCTGCCGCTTCCCCGGATGCCCCCACCTCACCGACGACAAAAGCGGCTACTGTCCTGAGCACCTCAAACAGACCCGCCGCCGGCAGGATAAAGAGCGCGGCACCAGCACGCAGCGGGGCTATAACTACCGGTGGCAGAGGTACCGCAGGGCTTATCTCGCCGCGCACCCGCTCTGTGTCTTGTGTCTCAAGAAGAAGCCGGAGGTTGTTCGGGAAGCCACCGTCGTCGACCACATCATCCCTCACCGCGGCGACCACAGGCTCTTCTGGGACCCGGCGAACCATCAGTCTTTGTGCAAAGAATGCCACGACATAAAGACCGCCAAAGAAGATGGCGCATTCGGCAAAGGGGGAGGGGGGTAGCAATCTCTACAGCCTTCTTGCTCTAAACCGAATGATAAACAGGAAAGAAATGTGTACGGGTTGGAGGGAAATCGGGAAAGTCTGGGGAAAATACTTTAATATCGCGCGCGTGTTGGCTTACATAACGTTTAGCTTTACGTTTCTTTGAACAATTACGATTATGGAGTGATTTTAAATGCCAGGTCCAGCTCCCAAAAATCCGAAGCTGAGGCAACGGAGAAATAAAGATACTTCGGCGCGGGCATTAACGGATAAGAAGCCTGTAAAAATTATACCGGAGCTGCCGAAGCGCCGGCGGAAGTGGCGCGAGGAGACTATTGCCTGGTGGCAGGATATATGGAAATCTCCGATGGCGCCGGAATTCATACAGTCCGATATCCACCAGCTTTATATGCTTGCGGATTTAATCGACCAGTACTGGCGGGAATCGGCGACGAAAAAGGGGCCGTCATCGAACCTGGCGACGGAGATACGGTTGCAGCGGCAGTGTTTCGGTCTGACGCCGATAGACCGCAGAAGGTTGCAGTGGGAAATCGAAAAGGCGGAGACCGCCAAAACCAAAGGCCAGAAACGGCGAAACCAGGGTAGAAAAGTCGAGAAATACGAAGTCGACCCGAGAACCGCCCTGGAGTCAAAGAACTGAGCTTATGAACTGGAACGGACTAGAGGTACCCAATAGCCCCTATTATCAAGATGAATGGGTAACTATATACAACGCTGATTGCAGGGAGATACTGCCTCAGTTGCCGAAGGTTGACCTGGTGCTGACTGACCCTGTTTGGCCTAACGCTGCAGCGGAAATAACAGGGCGGAGTGGGCCAGAAGAATTGATGCATGGTATGTTTGCCGTATTGCCTGACGTTAAACGACTCGCTATACATCTGGGTTGTGATTCTGACCCTAGATTTTTAACCACAGTACCGCTCAAGTATGAGTTCTTTCGAGTGTGTTGGTTAAGGTATATCCGAGCACATTATAAAGGGCGGCTTCTCTATAATTCTGATATTGCATATTTATTCGGCGTTCCACCAAAACCAGCTGCTGGACAATTTCTTATTCCTGGATATATGGAAGACACCAGCTCGGATGGCAAGCAAGCTGACCACCCATGCCCTCGTAAAAAAGGTCACGTGGAATGGTTGGTTAAATGGTGGTCTGAAAGTGGGGAGATAATCCTCGACCCCTTCCTCGGTAGCGGCACAACCGCCTACTGTGCCAAGAAGCTCAACCGCAAGTGTATCGGCATAGAGATAGAGGAAAAGTATTGTGAGATAGCCGCTAAGAGGTGTAGTCAGTCGGTAATGGTTTTATGTCCGTCTTAACGATACCGGATGATAAGGGGAAGTGGTACCCCTCGCTGGGGGGGCAGGTCTGTGACTTCATCGAGGAGAATCTGGTGTTCGGGCCCGGCGACCTGCGGGGCATGCCGGCGAAGCTCGATGATGATAAGCGGGGCCTTATCTGGCGGATGTACGAGGTATATCCCCGAAGGCACCGGGTGGCGGGGCGGCGGCGGTTCAAGAGGGTAGGGATAAGCCTGGCGAAGGGGATGGCGAAGACGGAGTTGGCGGCCTGGATAGCGATCTGCGAGCTGCATCCTGAATCGCCGGTGAGGTGTGTGGGTTTCGATAGGGATGGCAACCCCATCGGGGGGCCGGTCAACGACCCTTATATCCCGGTGGTGGCATATACGGAAGAGCAGTCCGATGAACTCCTTTACGGTACGATAAAGGTCATACTTGAAGAATGCGACCTGGGCAAAGACTTCGACATCGGTCTGGAGCGGATCATGAGGAAGCGGGGAGACGGGAAGGTGGTATCGCTTTCCTCATCTCCCAATGCCCGTGACGGCGCCAGGACGACCTTCTCCGCGATGGATGAGCCGCTGGCGCTGGATACCCACATCCCTACGCCCGACGGGTGGACGACGATGGGGGATATCCATCCCGGGGATATCGTGTTTGGAGCAGACGGCCATCCGGCGCAGGTGCGGGAAGTGGGGCCTATTCATCATAACAGGCAGTGTTACGCTATTAAATTCGGCGATGGCTCTCGAATAGTGGCGGACGCCCACCATGGGTGGCCAGTTTATGACCATAGTCCGAGCTATAAATGCGAGCGCACGGTGGCAACCGAATACCTATATGAGCACCAGTGGTCCCATAGTTCCAGATTCAGGATTGTAGAATCCGGGCCGCTGGAGCTTCCGGACAAGGAACTTCCTGTTGCGCCTTATTTGATGGGTTTATGGCTGGGGGACGGGGACGCCAGGAACGCGACAATAACCGCGGGCAAACAGGATATTGAGGAAATCGAGGCGAATATCAAGGCGCTGGGTTACCGGGTTACGCGTTGTTCGGCACGGGGCAGAGCGCCGTTGATTTATATAACGATGAATGATAGCCGCTATAGCGGATGGGGGGCTACGAAGGGCAAGCCGATTAACCACTCGGTAGTCGGAGAGTTGCGCAAGATTGGAGTGCTGGAAAACAAACATATTCCCGATGATTATCTCAGGGCTGGCACACAGCAGCGTCTGGAATTGCTACGAGGCCTTATGGATGCCGATGGGTACATAAGCCCACAGGGTGTTTGCACTTTCGTCAATACCAGTGAGTGGCTTATCGATGGCTTAATTGAGTTACTGCGCACGCTGGGTTATCGACCGCATCCAAAATGTGCCTCAATTGATAAGCGGTGGGCAAAAGAGAGTACGATTTATAAAGTGCATTTTACAGGTAAGCCGAACATGATGCCTTTCCGGCTGTATCGAAAAAGCGCCAAGATAACTGAACACAAGTGGCAATACCAATGCCGGGCAATAATTGCGGTTGAGGCGGTTGAAACAATCCCGGTCAGATGCATTTCAGTAGATAATGATGAACATCTATTCTTGGCCGGGGAGGCGATGATAGCGACCCATAATACGCACTGGTGGACATTACCGCGTTTATTAAGAGCCCACCAGACGATGGTGGCCAACCTGGCCAAGAGAAAAAAGGCCGACCCATGGAACCTTGAGATAACGACGGCGCCGGAGCCGGGGGCGGGGAGCGTCGCGGAAAGCGCCATGGAATACGCCCGGGAAGTGAAAGAGGGACGTATAAAGGATACCCGGTTCTTTTATTATCACCGTCAGGCATCGGATGAGCATCCGCTGAATGCCGTGAAAGACATCAGGGCGGCGGTGATAGAGGCCTCCGGAATGGCGGCATCATGGCGGGATATCGACGCGATTGTCGCTCTGTCTCAGGACCCTACGACCGACATGACTTTTTTCGACCGGGTGTATTGCAACCGGCTGGTGAAGGCTTCACAGAAAGCCTTTGATATCGAAGAGTGGAAGCCGCTGGCCAAGAAAAACTACCGGGTAAAAGACAGGGCACTGATTACGCTGGGGTTTGACGGCGCCATGTTCCACGATTCGGTGGGTCTGGTGGGGACGGAAATCGAGACGGGATACCAGTTCGTCCTGGGACTCTGGGAATGCCCTTACGGGAAGAAGGACTGGCAGGCGCCGGTGGAGGAAATTGAAGAGGCGGTGGTAGCCGCTTTCGAGAATTACGATGTCTGGCGGCTCTACGCGGACCCTCAATACTGGCTTTCCTATACCGCGCAGTGGGCGGGTCTATACGGCAAGGAGAGGGTCGTCGAATGGTACACGAACCGGTACAACCAGATGTGCTATGCGATAGAGGCCTTCGGCACGGCGATAAAGAGCCAGGAATTGAGTCATGAAAACCACAAGGGGCTGGAGAGGCATATCGGGAATGCTTTTAAGCAGGAGCTTAATAAGCGGGACGAGCAGGGGAAGCGCCTGTGGGTGATACATAAGGAGCGGGGAGACAGTGCCAATAAAATTGACCTGGCCATGGCGGCGATACTGAGCTGGAAGGCGAGGCTGGACGCGGTGGCGCTGAATGTGAATAAGCGCAGCGTATATGACGAACGGGGACCATTAAGCTATAAAATATAATCTTCGGATAGGGAGACTCAGATGGCGAATCCCATAACGAAATTTTTAAATAATTTCAGGAAGAGCCTGGCGATAACATTTTATAATGGCGCCAGATTAATGGGCGGAAGCTACCGCGGTGATTTTAAAACATTCTTTACCGAATTAAGTTACAGTGACAGCGATGCGGGGATACCGGTGACCAGAGATAAGGCGCTTAATTACACGGCATTCTGGTCGTGCGTGACATTGCTGGCGGGGACGCTGGCATCGCTTTCCTGCTTTTTATACCTTCGGAGGGGGCAGCGGGGAAGAGAGAAGGCGGTGGAGCACTCGCTATATCACAGATTACATAGCGAGCCGAACCCGGAGATGGACAGCTTTTCCTATTTTGAGACTTTGATGTACCACCTGATAGCATCCAACGGCAATGCCTATTCATTTATAGACTGGGACGAGGACCGAACGACAATCAAGGCATTATGGCCGATGAATCCGGATAAAGTAACCAAAGCCCGGAGTGAGAACCGCGAGATTGTGTATCAATACCAGGCAGAAAACGGCCAGATTACGTTGCCTGCATACAGGGTCTGGCATATACCCGGGTTTGGTTATGATGGGATGATGGGCTATACACCGCTGACCTATGCCAGGAATCAGATAGGACTGGGAATAGCCGCCGAGAAAATGGGCTCTAAGCTATTCGCCAATGGGCTGACCTTCGGGGGCTTCCTGGAACACCCCAATCAAATGTCAGATATAGCTCTTCAGCATTGGGAAAAGCAATTAAAAGAAAAACATGAAGGCGTCGATAAGGCGCACCGATTACTCATCCTCGAAGAGGGGATGAAGTACAGCAAGAATCATATCTCTCCCCAAGACGCGCAGATGCTGGAAGCGAGGAAATTCCAGCGGAACGAGATGGCGTCCTTCTTTCATATTCCGCCGCACATGATAGGCGACCTGGAGAGGGCAACGTTCTCAAACATCGAGGAGCAATCGCTGGAGTTCGTCGTCTATACGATGCGGCCCTGGCTGGTGCGCTGGGAGAGGTCGATGAACCGGCAGCTGCTCTTGCCGGATGAGAAGCAGAATTATTATGTCGAATTCCTCGTAGACAGCCTGCTGCGGGGGAATATCGAGAGTCGGTACCGGGCGTACGCGATAGGGCGGAACTGGGGATGGCTGACGCCTAACAGGATATGCGAGTTTGAGAATCTTGAGCCGATACCTCCGGAGGATGGTGGGGATACTTTTCTTTCACCGCAGAATATGATGCCCGCGGATGAGTTCAACAACTCAATGCTGAAGCCCCCCGCCTCCATAGATAAACAATAAATCAATATTTCAGGAGGAGATGATGCTTTACGACCAGCAAGGGAATGAAATTAAACCACCGATGCCGCCGATGGGCCCGGATGAATTTATAGAAAAAGGCTTTCCCTCGATAGCATGGGGCGGGCTAACGTGGTGGCAGAGAATCATGGTCGTGTTGTCTTTGACTCTATACTGCCCTGATATGACCGAGTAAACAATATTTAGCGTGAAATAATTGCCCTCTTCGGAGGGCTTTTTTATTGGGGGGAGAAATGCCAATACCTAAGCCTGGAGAAGATGAAACGGAAGAAGAGTTTATCAGCCGTTGCATGAGTGATGAATTGATGAACGAGGAATACCCCGACGAAGACGTGCGCGCCGGGGTCTGCTATACGCAATGGGAAAATCGAGATAAGGGAGGTCCCAAGATGGAATTAGAACGAAAGTCATTTACCGGTATCGAACTCAAAGCCGATAAGCCGGGGGCATTTATCGCCCGGATTGCCACGCTGAAGGTCATCGATAAGGACGGCGATGTCACTCTGCCCGGCGCATTCCCGGAGGGGAAGACGATACTTATCTCTGCCTATATGCACGGGAGCTGGATGGGCGAGCTGCCGGTGGGGAAGGGTGTAATCCATGAGCAGGGTGAAGAGGTACTGGTGGAGGGGGATTTCAACCTCAACTCCGATACAGGCAAAGAGCATTACGAGACGATTAAATTCGCGCCGGACCTGCAGGAATGGAGCTACGGATTCAAGATAATCGACGCCGAAGAGGATACGGAATACGAAGGCAACCATGTCAACCGCATCTTGAAGAAACTCGATGTGTTCGAGGCGTCGCCGGTATTGCGCGGCGCCGGCATGAACACGGCCACGCTGGCCATAAAAAACGATAATAAAGAGGGCTTGACCTTTACAGTCCAGGCGGAAGCGGCGCTTGCTGCCGTAAACGACCTGGTGGCCCGCGCGAAGTCGCTTGCTGACTTGAGGCGGAAGGAAGGTCGGGACCTTTCCAAAAACAGCAGGGAAGAAATCTCCAGGCTGCATGACGGGCTTGGGGAAATCGAGGTCGAAATAAAAACCCTGCTCGAAAAACCCGAAGATGCTCTAAGTGAAAGCATCAGGACCGAGCTCAAGAGGGCTTTCATAACAATCAAATACATATATGGAGGAAATTAACATGAGTACGAAACTCAAAACAAAGCATACAACCTTGAAGGACCTGCGCGGCAGGCAGGAAGAAATCGGGAAAACAATCACCCAGGTATTCGAGGAAGCCGGCGACGAGAAAGACATGGATTTCTCCAGGGTTAAGGTCCTGGGAGAAGGCGATACCGCCGCGAAGCTGGCAGAGCTCAAAAAGCTCAACGATGAGTCCGGCGATATCCATGACGACATCAAGGCGCTGGAAGAGGCCGAGGACATAATCCGGAAAGCGCGGCAGGCAGCCGATGAGGCAGCCGGATTCACCGGGGAAGTCCCGAGGGAAGACCCGGGCAAAGCCGCTGCCCCCGCCAAATCAATCGGCGAGCAGTTCATGGAGAAGGCGCTGAACAAGAAAGGCGCCCGCGGAGAATTAGACGTCGACCTGAAGAGCATCGTGCAGACGGGCGCCGGCTGGGCGCCGGAGTCGATGCGGCTGCCGAGGGTCGAGCTTTACCCGCTGCGGGCGCTGCGCGTGGCCGACGCCTTCCCGACCTATCCGACCGGCGTATCGGATATCAAGTACATGGAGGAAACGACCCATACCGATAACGCCGCGGAAATCGCGGAAGAGACCAATGCCGCCAGCCCGACGGCTTACGGCGAAGCGGCTATCGCTATGACCGAGCGTTCCGTACCGGTGGAGAAAATCGCCGTCTGGATACCGGTCACCGAGGAGCAGCTCGAGGACGTTGAAGGAATCGGCGCATTTATCGAGAGTCGCCTGACCTACATGGCCAGGAACCGCCTGGACGGGCAGCTGGTAGCCGGCAGCGGCTCGACGCCCAGTCTCCGGGGAGTGCTTCATGCCAGCGGCATCCAGACGCAGGCGAAGAGCACCGACCCGACCCCCGACGCATTCTTCAAAGCCATGACCAAGATAAGGGGCACCACGGCCGGCACCGGTTTCGCCGAGCCTTCCCATTCCCTTATCCACCCGAGCGACTGGCAGGATATACGGCTGCTCCGCACAGCGGACGGGATATACATCTTCGGCAGCCCGATGGATCCCGGGCCGGAGAGGCTCTGGGGCGTACCGGTCATCGTGACATCCGCCGAGACGCAAAATACCGGCGTCGTGGGCGACTTCACGAACTATGCCGCGCTCTTCGTTAAGAGGGGGCTGGCGATAGAGACTACCACCAGTCACGGCGAACTGTTCGCTTCCGGCGTGGTAGCCATCAAGGCCACGATGCGCTGCGCGGCAGTCTACTTCCGCGGCACGGCATTCTGTCAGGTAACCGGCATCTAAACCGGAGAGGAAAGAAAATCTTAGGGGCGGCTTGACAGCCGCCCCTTCTTAATCGGGAGGAATAATATCATGGGAAAAATCAGTGGCGGAACAATAATCGAAGGTTCCATACCGGTCGGCGCTATCACCGCGACGGGTAATATCGGGCCATACCTCATCGAGCTTGTAACTGCTACCGGCGGCGCCATCACCCGGACACTCCCGGCGGTCGCCAGCAGCAAATACCACGAGTTCACCATCATCAAGGTCGATTCCAGCGCGAATGCCGTGACTATCGAGGGTAACGGCGCGGAGACGATAAACGGGGCCGCGAACATCGAGCTTTCCGCGCAATACGAGAGCGTGAAAGTCGCCTGCGATGGCACCAGCTGGTATATCGTTTAATGACCGGGAATAAATATTTCAGGAGGGAAAAAATGAAAAAATACCTGACGACAATCATACTGCTGATAACCCTGTTGGTATCCGCGGTCTTCGTCTTTTCCAGCTGCGAAACAGAGCCAGTCTTACCTCCGGCGCCCGTGCCTTCCGGGGAGCCGGCTATTACGCCGGCCATTACGCCGCCGGGGGCTTATCCCAGCTCAATGATACCGACAGCCAACAACAGCTTCGATATCGGTAAGGCTACGAAGCAATGGCGCCACTTTTATCTTTACGGGAATATCTTTACCAGTGACGGCTCCGGCAATCTGACTCTACCGACTTCAACTACGACCCTCGTTGGCACTGATACCACAGACACGCTCACGAATAAGTCGTTGACGAGTCCGACGATAACCGGAACGGTCTCTGGCAATGCGACTTATACAAATCCAACGATATCAACCATTTCCAACAATGGCACACTCACTTTGCCGGCGGATACTTCCGATACAATGGTGGGCAGAGCTACTACCGATACCCTCACCAACAAGACACTGACATCACCGACAATAGGGGGCACTTCGGTGGTATCCAACCGCGCTTCCGGAGTCAGTTCTAATTTGTCTAGCGGGAGCGTTGTCGTTACTCATGGTATGGCTGGAACTCCCACCCGGATATTTCTGACATACTCGGTTACTCCCACATATACCCAGGGTACTGCCTTATATCCATCTTCAATCAATGCGACAGCCTTTACTATCAACACGGCAAATACCTCTGTAGTAGCTGCGGTGTACTGGTTGGCTCTTATCGCCGATGAATAGATTAGCCCCGCCCCCGGGCAAGGCGGGGCATCATCCTCCTTTGCGACAGTGGGCGGGATATAACCCGCCCCACTGTCTCTTGAGTTATATATATCAGGAGAAGAAAGATGGAACATAAATGCAAATATTTCACCAGGAATCAAGAGGGACGCCTTGTCTGCGTTCAGTGCGGCGAGCCGTCGCCGCGGGAAACCGGGATGGAGGATAAAAACACGGCGCCGGCAGAGAACAAAATCGATGAGCGGCGCGAAACGAAGCAGATATGGCCACCCGAGGCAAAACGGCAGAAGAAGGTCATGAAGAAAACCGGCAGGAGGAGGTAAGATATGGCGAACGCACTTTACGATAAAGGAAGAGAGCACTTTCTGGACGGAAGTCTGGACTGGGACACGCAGGATATCAGGTTCGTCTTCACCGACCACGGCGAAGATACGCCGGTAGTGGCGACCGATGAAGACCTGGACGACATCGATGATGGCAATGCCACTATCGCTACCAGCGACGCGCTGGCGTCGAAGACGGTCGCCGCCGGAGTCGCCGACGCTGCCGATTCAACCGTCAGCACGGTCAGCGGAGCCGAGTTCGAGAGCATCAATATCTACTATCACACCGGCACCGCCGGCACATCGTTGCTGATAGCCTACATCGACACCGCCACCGGGTTGCCCTGCACCCCCAACGGCGGGGATATAACCGTCCAGTGGGACTCCGGCGCCAACAAGATATTCAAGCTGTAAAGGAGCGAGATGGTAGAGATTCTAAAATCGAAGCTGTCCGAGATGACGGTCAGCCGTGACGGGCTGGACGTGGTGCTGGTGAAGAACGGGCAGCGGGTATGCGAGCTGCCCTGGGATGCGGCGCTGGTGCTGGCCAGAGCTATCACCATACAGGCGCGGCGCATCGAGGAGTGGGTCAAGGCGGAGCGGGTATCTCTTGACCAGGCTTTCATCCTGCGCCAGGGGCTGCCATTCGGGTTGACCAGCAACCCGATGATCATCCAAGAGGCATACAAAGAAGCCGCCCACAACACCGAATTAAGGAAACGCATCCCGCATGTCGACGAAGGCATCCGGAGCCGGGAGGCACTGGGGACGCCGTCACTGATAAAGCATAGACCCAAGAAGGAGGCTGGAGATGGATTACAGCAAAAAAAGTAATGAGCAGCTGTTGGAGGAGAGCCATGAATTGAATGAAAAGCGGATGGCTCTCAAAGCCGAGATGAAGACTATCGCCGAAGAGCTTGACCGCCGGGCGGCGCAGAAGAAGCTGGATACCATGAATGATGCCGAGAAGGACCACCTGCGCCAGGTCCTCGGCACGGGAGGTATCGAATCCGCCGAAACCATCGGCGAACCAGGAACGTAAAGAAATAAAAGGTAAAGTAAAATATCCGATGAATGAGATATTAAATCTCCGACAAGAGAATAGCAAGACCTTTTCAACGGATAAGGGGCGACAATTAGTTGTCTCTATGGGTGCTGTCCACTACAAGGATAACTACTCCGATGCCAAAGAGCCGTGGAAGGATATTGACCTCACTTGGGAAGGCAACAAGATAACCAAAGCACCCTACGAACTTACGCTTGATGGTCTTAGGGCTACTATCAGAAACAAGAAGACGGGTGAAATAGTTACCATTGAATTATCAAATATCGGATTGGTGGAAGCTAAGCCTCTTCCCTGGACATTTTCAAGGGGTATTGCTGGAATAAAAGATTTCGCTAAAGATACCGACCTTGAAATTGTAGCTGAAAATAGTAGAGTTAGATTTACTCGTATTCTCAAATCCGCTAAAGCACCAACGGATGCCCAATTCAGGGTTACAGATGCGTTTGTAGGCTTTCGGAATTCCGAGGATACAACACCCTTTAGAGTTCGTGCTTGTGATGAAGAAGGCGAGTTACAAGTTGAGACCAGTTTAGTAAATGAGAAACTCACTGAGGAGTTGATACCTGAAAACCAGAATCGCCCCATTAAGTACCCTGTCAGGATAGACCCCACATGGCAGGTTGGGGAAAGCACGGATGACTGTTATAGGAGTCTTGCACCTACTGGTTGGGATGTAGGTGGAGCGCAAATAAATGTTCTTGCTGGAGCCGAGCTTGATGCATCTACTTATCAGTTTGGCTGTGGCATGAGATTTACTAACGTTACTATTCCGCAAGGGGCAACCATCACCAATGCCTGTTTGACTTTCAGGTGTAGCGTTGCCAAATCTGGCGATACTTGCAATACTAGGATTAGTGCTGAGGATGTAGATGATGCTGTA
>Ga0315543_1001443_pt1 | contig 25668 bp, 19 predicted proteins | sample SalMarSW160210MG_2_FD_203098 | JGI IMG/M metagenome (GOLD analysis project Ga0315543, IMG submission 203098) | Salt marsh sediment microbial communities from the Plum Island Ecosystem LTER, Massachusetts, United States - Salt Marsh Sediment SW1601-210 ... | reverse complement strand
GCCGACCTTGTCTACTGTACGCGCTGGCGGGGCATCGGGGCCTGGCAAGACTACTGAAAACTTGCTCCCGGTGCTCGATTGCGACACTGCTCGGCTGGAGCGGCACGAAGACAACGATTGACGAAGTCCCTACTTGGACAGTGCGGTTTCCGCCGACGGATAGTCGCGATCGGTGACGGTGACGCAGGGTGGATCGGATGAGATGCCCCGTATGTTGGTCTAACAAGGCCTACCGTCGACCGGGCAAAGGCTGGAAGGACGCACTGCTTCGATACCTGTTCGTGATTCCTTTCCAGTGTGATCATTGCTACCACAAGTTTTACGTACCGTGGCCGTTTACTCTTGGTAAGGTTGTCAACCGGCCCGTGCCGCGGAAGCCGCACCGCCGACGAACTCGGATCTCGAAAGCCAAGAAACCTACCACAACGAGGTAATCATCCTTGGGGCCCGGCGGTCTCGTACGCCGAGGCAGATCTTCCGAACGTGGCGACGGCAGCCGATGGACGGATTCCGGGCCCTGGTAAGCGGGCCCTGGTAAGTCTGTCATCGACCGACCTTAGTTTTCCGAGGTTTATTGACGCCCAGGAAAACAATGCAGTCTTGCACAAGGCGTTGTGTCGGGAACATGGGGCTCTCGTTGGTCGGGCTCACTGCACTGGCTTTCCGGGGAGCACATAGTAGCGAGGAATCGTCGTGTCCAGTTGTGAGATCTTCATCGACATCCATTGCCACCTGCTGCCGGGCGTAGACGACGGCGCAGCGACGTGGAACGACGCCCTGGTCATGGCTCGGACGGCTGTGGCCGACGACATCTCCGTGGCCATCGTCACGCCCCATCAATTGGGCATCAACCGGGAACTCGACGGACCGTCGATTCGAGCCAAGACCGCTCATCTTCAGGAGTTTCTGAACCAAAGGGACGTTTCACTCCGGGTATTGCCGGGCGCCGAAGTTCGGGTCGAACCCGACTTGGTCGAGAAGATCCGACAGGGCGAAGTCCTCACGCTGGCCGACCGCGGCCGCTACGTCTTGCTCGAACTTCCACACGAAGTCTATCTGCCGCTGGACGAGCTGCTGGGCAACCTGCGCCGCGCCGGGTTGATCGGCATTCTCGCCCACGTCGAGCGGAACCAGGGCGTGCTGGCCGAGCCGGCGGTTACTGCCTCGCTCGTCAGCGCGGGATGCCTTCTGCAGGTCACCGCCGGCAGCATTACCGGAAACTTCGGGCCCAACGTCCAGAAGCTCGCCCGGCGGTTGATCGAACGGGGAGAAGTGCATTTCGTCGCCACGGACGCGCATGGTCCGGACATGCGGCGTCCCCAGATGCGACGGGCCTTTCAGAAGACCGTCGAACTGGCCGGTTACCGCGCGGCCTGCAACCTTTTCTGCCATAATCCCGCCGCCATACTCCACGATGAGCCTCTCGCCTTGTCGTCGAAACCGTCTGGCTCGAAGCGGTCGGCCCTGCGTCGCTGGTTTAGCTGGAGCAAGGCCGGGTGATGCTGTCCCATCGGTCCTATCCGCAAAAAATGATCGGATGGCTCCTGCCGATGATCCTGCTGTCGGGCGTCGGCGGCAAACCGTGCCGCGCCCAGGGTTGGGTCGACGTTCGCGTTGCGGGGCCGTTTGTCGTTCGGGCCGATTTTCCGCTTGCCGGCCTGCGGGAATTGCTGGGCGAATTGGCCCGACTGCAGATTGATCTCAACCGCGCATTAAATGTCCGCCCCCCCAGCGAATCCATCGAGCTCTACCTGTTCCGTAACGAGCGGACGTATCGCGCGTATTTGCGCCGGCACTTTCCCAAGAAGCCCTACCGCCGCGCGTACTTCATCAAGGAGAACAGCCCGGGCAAAGTCCTGGTGCAGAAGAGTCCTGAATTTGCCGTGGACATCCGACACGAGTGTACCCATGCACTGTTACATTCAACCTTGCCCATGGTTCCGCTCTGGCTGGACGAAGGGCTGGCGGAGTACTTTGAAGTGGCGCCGAAGCAGCGCGCGCTGCACAACCCGCACTTGAAGAGCGTGAAATGGGCCGCGCGTTTCGGCTTGGTCGCGAGTCTCCAGAAACTGGAAAAGGAAGACGATTATGCGAAATTGAGCCAGTATGACTATCGGGACAGTTGGGCATGGGTCCATTTCATGTTGCACGGCCCCAGCGAAGCACGCCACGAGTTGATTCGATTCCTGGCCGACATTCAAGCAAGCACGCCGCCGGGCACGATGAGCCGAAGGCTCGCCCGACGCTTACCGAGTGCACGATCGCAGTTGGCCCAGCATTTCAGGACGTGGCGGCGGTAGTCGAGGACGACTAGAGGACATTTCAAAACCGGTGCTCTGATTGTTGTCATTCTGAGCGCAGCGAAGAATCTCGGCTTTCGCGGGGGGGAGATCCTTCGCTTCGCTCAGGATGACCGTTTTGAAATGCCCTCTAGCCACGTGACCACTGACAAGCGTGTTTTGGGTACACTTCAGTCTTTTGGCAAAGCCTTTGTATAAGAAGGGAAAATGGGAGCGGGGCGAAATGGGAAGTGTCCCAGTCCTCCCGATGCCATCGGGACATCGGGAGGACCACAAATCCTTGCCGTCAGTCACTCATAAAGGGCAATTCCCCTTTTCCCCTTCTTCCCATTTTTCCTTCCCTTACACATCTGCCATCCGGATGAACGGTCGTTGTTTCGGAAATGGCGGGATATTTTGGGAGGTAAAGCCGGAAAAACTTCCCGAAATTACCCTGCTTTACTTCAGACGGTGTCTCAACAGGTCGATAGAGGTAGCGCGACTGTCTGTCGTTCTTTTCGGGAGAGGCAGGAATCGAAGGCGAATAAACATGAGAGCTTTTATCAAGTTTTTCCTGTGCGTTTCCGTGGCATGCACAGGAACCCCGTTTTCGCAGGCGGCCTTGCCGAGCCTTCCGTCCCGCCGCGCGGCTGCCAAAAAAACGACGCCCACCGCAAAGACCAAGGCCGAGACTCCCGACAGGAATGCCCCAAACGGGACGCTTAGAGCCTATGACGTGGCGCTCTCGGGCAAGAACGGGGTCTTGCTGGGACAGGTGGTCGATCCAAAGGGCGCCGCCGTGGCGGGTGTGCCCGTGGCGCTTCGCGCCGGCGGCCGTCTTCTGGCCCAGAGCAAGTCGAACGCCCAGGGCCATTTCGCATTTGCCCAGCTGCGGGGCGGAGTCTATCAAGTCGTAGCGACTGAAGGATTTGCGACCTTTCGGGCGTGGGCGGCCGGGACGGCACCGAAGTCGGCCAAACCGAAGGCCATACTCGTCGTCGGGGAGACTGTGGTTCGCGGTCAGAAGTGGCAAGAGAGAGGACGATGGCGAGGACAGACTCGACGCTGGCTGCGAAACCCGGTCATCATGGCCGGAATCGTCGGCACGGCCGTAGCCGTTCCCCTGGCGGTACAGACTTCCAAAGAGGATGGTAACGGCGGCCTGACCGGCGTTCCGGAGGCGACCGAGGCCCTGACCGAAGGTCCTGCCAGCTAGTAGCCCGCTTATCCCGGCGCGCCGGGACGAGAGCATGCCACCCGAATTGAGTGTTCCTGCCCGGTGGCCGGCCTGTTGCGCCGAACGTCTTTCGGTGGCGAAAAGCTGCCCTTTTCTTCAGAACGCGTTTCGTGTAGCATCCCGCCTCTTCTATCTCCTCGATCACACTCGGGATCCGGGAGGAAACGCGCGATCTCGAAACAGCTCTTCAACTCCATCAGATCGGAAAGGACTCGTCTCATGAAATGCACGGCGTGGCTGCGAACGCTGACATTGGTCCTGGCATGTTTAGGCCTGCTCATCCCGTCACCGGTCGTGGCAGCGGCCACGGCACCGGGCCAAGCTGCTCCGAAAGCACGCCCACCGGTGCCGAAGACGCTCGACGTCAAGTTACACGGAGGCGGCATGCTGCTCGGGCAAGTGGTCAACGCCCAAGGGATACCGCAGAGCAAAGTTCCCGTCGCCCTCATGCAGGGCAGCAAGACGCTCGTCAGAACGGCTACCAACCCGGGCGGGTTTTTTGCCGTCAGCCGCGTACCGTCGGGGACATATCGCATTTCGGCCGGCAAGACGCAAGGGGTGTATCGTCTTTGGGCAGCCAAGACGGCCCCACCCAAGGCGCGGCCGGGCGCGCTATTGGTTGTCGGAGAGGGTCCTGCCCGAGCACAAACCGGACCGATCGCCTACTGGTTGGGGAATCCGTGGATCATCGCCGGTTTAGTGGCTGCCGCCGTGGCCATCCCGGTCGCCATCCACAATCATCAAATCGACCACGATTCGCCGGCAAGCAACTAGGCTTTTGCCTTGGTACACTCATCGATAACGGTGCGGGAGGGCGAAGCTCCCGCTCGGCCGGAGATTCCCGGAAACAAGCATGCTCACGTTTTTCGTGAGCATCCCGGCGCGTCGGGATCCGACTTCCCCAATATCCTCACCTCGCCCGTGCCGCGCCGGCGCAAACGCCGGCGCCGACGTTCTGCCTTCCTGAAAGCCTGCTCATTGCGGGCGTGCCCTGGGCAGTCCGGCTTACGGAACTTGCTTGCGCACCAAGATTTGCGGTCGAAGTGATGTTGACCGTAGGCGGGGTTTCTTGGTATTAACTCGCCTCCTTTTTTCGGGGGTTCACCCAACATATTCCTTTTCCTTGGCCTGCCGTCCGCGCTCGGCTGGCTCTTCGAGCGCGCGTTGCTTGGCATTCCATTGATTCTTGCATTGTGAATGAACGGAGGGCGACCAACGGAAGCCCGGCTTTATGGGATTCGGCCGTAACGCACCGTTCAATCACCATGCAAACATCAATAAAACACAGGTTGAAAGTGGAACGTTCCCTCGGCCGGCAATCCCTGTTGCGTGTGGGCGGCACGGCCCAAGCGGCACGTCCGGTTGCCACCATAACGACGCGTGTCGTCTGTTGCGCGTGGCTCGCGCTGATGGCCGGCTGCGCTTCGGACCGCTGCTACCAGGCGGCCCGGCTGCCCGTGAAGTACATGGCGCCGCCGGTAGAGAACGTACAGCAGGTCGATCTTTCGCGCCTGGACAACCTTAGCTCGAGCTCTCAGGCGATCGACCGGGGGGACGTGCTTTCGGTGACGATCACGACCGACTACGCCCGGCTGCCGGCGATGACCACGCCGGTTCGCGTGGGCGAGGACGGTTACGCCGAGATTCCCCAAATCGGCCGGGTGAGCCTGGCCGGCATGGAATTGGAGGAGGCCGAGGCGGTGATCACTTCGGCCGCCATTGCCCGCAACGTGTTCCGCAAACCCCACGTCACCGTGACCATGCGCCGGCAGCGGACGAACCGAATCACGGTCATCGGCGCCGTTGAAAAACCCAGCGTCGTCCAACTACCGCGCAACGCCAGCACGCTCCTTGCGGCCTTGGTCGCGGCCGGGGGTCTGGCCGAAGACGCCGGAGCGGAGGTCGAAATCCGCCGCAGGCAGCCTCGCGGCACGGTGCCGGGCACGATGGTGCCCGAAGAACCTCGCGTGGCAAGCGGCCCCGCGCAATTGACGTCCTACACGTCATCCCCGACCACCATGCCGAAACCCCGGATGATCCGCGTCAGCCTGACCGAAGCCGCCCAGACCGGCCAGGGAGGCGAAACCCTGTGTGACGGTGACGTGGTCATGGTAAGCCGAAAAACGCCCAAGCCGATCCACGTCATCGGGTTGGTCCGAAAGCCGGACAAGTACGAACTCCCGTCCAACGAGGAAGTCCGCGTGCTCGACGCGCTGGCCATGGCGGGCGACCGAACCATGCAGGCCGCCGACAAGGTCTTGATCATCCGGCAGCTCGAAGGCCAGAAGAAGCCGATTCGCATTCAAGTCAACGTACGAGACGCCAAAACCAACGGCGCCGCCAACATCCGCCTGGCGCCGGGCGACATCATCAGCGTCGAGGAAACGCCCGTGACGATGGTGCTCTCGACCCTGCAGCAAGTCGTGCGGATCGCCGTCGGCGGTTCCGTGGCCGTGCTTTGACAACTCCCCGAACCAAGTATTACAGACTCACCGACCGCCACTGCGATGTTACGCGAACCGACCATCCTTCACGCCGACGCCGACGAGCGGCCCACCAGCCACCTCGTCCACGCCACGATGCAGTTTGCCATGGCGGTGCGCTACCGCGTGAAGGTCCTCTTGGCGTCGCTTCTGATCTGTGGGCTGCTCGGAGGACTGTACTACCTGACGAAGACCCGCTACTTCGCAGCCAAGGCCGCTTTGCTGGTGATCGAGACGGGCGCCGACCAGTCGGCCATGGGTGTGACGGGCGAGGGAGCCCAACCCACCAGCGCGATGCCGACCTACACCAACCTGATCACCTACCCCAAGGTCCTCGAAGGGGCGCTTGGGCACCTCCGGCCCGAAGACTGCGTCGACATGGACGGCCTGCCGCGCGACAAATGGGTCGGCGTGCTGCGAGAGAATCTGGTCGTCCGAAGCGCGATTCGAGGCGCCAACTTTATCGAGATCGGCTACTACTCTCGCGATCGAAGGGCGGCGGTCCGCGTGGTCAATGCCGTGGTCGCTTCCTATTGCGAGTTCCTCAGCCGAACGCATCGCGGCGCGGCCAGCGAAATCAGCCGAATCCTCACCGCAAAGATGGGCGAGTTGGAACAACGCATCGCCGGAACGCAGCAAGAGGTCCTCCAGTTGCGCCAACGCGTGGGCGATCTGCGGCTCCGCGAGGACGGGCGCGTGGTCCATCCGTTGGTCCAGCGGGCAACCAGCTTCAACGAAGAGCTGATCGCGGTGCAGAAACAGCGGCTCCAGTTGGAAACGTCCCTGGCCTCGATCGAAATGGCCATTCGCAACGGCGACGATCTGCAGCAGCACGTCATGCAGGTGGCCAACGTCGTGGGCAAGGAGATGCTGCTGCGCAGCCTCGGTTTCAACCCTCGCGACGCCGCCACCCAGGCCGCGTTGGATCGCGATCTGCTCGAAGATCGGGCCGAGCTGAAGACGATGCAGGAGCATCTGGCACCAAACCATCCCGACGTCGTGGCCGCCGTGGAGCGGATTCGCGTCAAGGAAAACTACCTGGTCGGCTATCCCCAACGGGTCAACGAGTGGCTCGCCCAGGTGCAAGATACCCAACTGCGGCCGAAGCTCGTTCAGATGGTGCAACAGAAGCTCGATGAAGTGTGCCGTCTGGAAGCGTCGGTCAAGCGACAGTACGAGCAGGCCCACGCCGAAGCCACGCAACTGAACGCGATGTTGACCAACCTCGAGAACAAGGAGCGCGATCTGAAGCGGTTGCAGGCCTGGAACGAAAGGCTGCTGAACAAGCTGACCGACCTGAACATCCGGCAGGACGGGCCAGACGTCCGCATCGAGATCGTCCAGGAACCCAAGATCGCCGCCGGGCCCGCAATCCCCAACCGCCGCCGCGTCGCGCTGTTCTCGTTGTTGGCCGGGCTGGGCCTTGGGCTGCTGGTCATCTACGTGCTGGACACGCTCGACGATCGTTTTCGCAGCATCGAGGATCTGCAGGCGCAATTGGGTACCACGGTGTTGTCGCTCTTGCCCCAGCTCGACGTCACCGAGGGACGCGGCATCGACTCGCTCCAGGTGCACGTCGCGCCGGATGCACGCCAGAGCGAAGGATTTCGGACCTTGAGGACCGCCTTGGCGCTGAGGGACCGCCAGGCAAGGCGCATCGTCATCTGCAGCGCCGAGCCGGGCGACGGCAAAACGACCGTGCTGGCCAACCTGGGCGCATCCTACGGGCAAGCACGGAAGAAAACTCTGTTGGTCGACGCCGATCTCCGTCGGCCCGCCTTGACCAGCATGATGGACATGTGCGGCGCCGAAGGACTCTCGACCCTCATCTGCCGGGAAGGAGACCTGGCGGTCATGGCCGCCGCGACGGTTCGGTCCTCGGGCATCGCGGGCCTCGACGTGTTGCCTTCCGGGCCGCGGTTCTCGAATCCGGCCGAGCTGCTGGCCCAGCCTCGTCTGGCGGAGCTGCTGGCCTGGGCCGAATCGGTCTACGACCAAGTGCTCATCGACAGCCCGCCCGCGCTGGCCACCAGCGACGCGGCCGTGATCGGCCGGCTGGTCGACGGGGTGGTGATGGTCGTCCGGCCCGAAAAGAACTGCCGCCGCCACGTGCTGCGGGCTGCCGAGAGCTTCTCGTCGCTTCACATTCCGCTGCTGGGTGTGGTGATCAACCAGATCGAAGCGGAACATCGAAGCGGCTATTACGGCTATGGATACGGCTACGACGTGCATTGCGAGTCGGACGAGCGAGCAACGCGCGATCGCGCGGCGCGGCCAGCGTTGCATTGCCACAACGGCGGGCAAGCCCGCCCGCTAAACAGGGCTCTCTAAACTAAATCATGTCGCAGGACAGTATCCCTTTACAAACCGGCACGATCGTGTCGGCCTCGCCGGCCGAGCGGCTCTTGCTGCGCACAGTCGACGCGGGCCTGGCCGGTTGTATTCTGGTGGTGCCGCTGCTTCTGGGCGGTCGCCATCCGTTGGGCCAGTTGGTGCTGGTCGCGTTGGCCGTGGTGGTCGCGTTGGCTTGGACCGCTCGGGCGTGCTTGTGCAAGAAAACGATCTGGCGCAGCTCGGGTGCCGAAGTGATCCTGCTGGCCGCCGTGGGGCTAGTGGTCTTGCAGGTCGTGCCGCTGCCCGAGCGGATTCTCCACTGGCTGAGTCCCCACTTGTCGGAAATCCTGCCGCTGTGGTCGGCCGGCTCGCAGAGTCCCGTCCAACCCGGCCGATGGTGCCAGGTTTCGCTCACGCCGGCAGCAACCACCTCGGGCCTGGTCATGCTGCTTGCCTACGCCATGCTGTTTTGGGTCACGGTGCAACGGATCCACCGGGTCGAAGACGTCGAGCGGTTGTTGCGCTGGTGCGCCTGGGCCGCGGCGGCGATGGCCACCTTCGGCCTGGTCCAACTACTTGCCGGCAACGGCAAGTTCTTCTGGTTCTACGAGGTCCCAACGAGCACGACCTCGGATGCCGCCAAAGGCAGTTTCACCAACCGCAATCATTTCGCCCATTTTCTGGCGTTGGGCGTCGGCGCGCTCGTCTGGTGGATACAAGATGCCTCGCGCCGCGCTCGGGTGGCACGCCCTAAGCGCAGCGAAGGGCGTGGTCCTTCAATCCACCACGCCCTTCGTGCCTCAGGGCGTGCCACCCAAATTTGTGAACGCCTTGTGAGCAACGCAGGGCGAGGGTTTGTTTTAGGCTCCTTGGGCTTGGCAGTGGTCCTTTTTGCCGCAGCGCTGTCGCTCTCGCGCGGTGGGATTGTCGTGATGTTGCTGGCCGGGGTGATCATGATTCTCGTCTGCCATCGTGCCAAAGCGTTGAGCACTCGTTTTGCGGCGGCGGGGCTGGCGGTCGCGGCGGCTGTCGCCGTGGCGCTGGCCATCCATGGTTCCGGGCGCGTCGGCGCGCGCATGGACGATCTGTTGGCCGGCTCGGTGGAGACGCTCGACGGGGGCGCTCGGCGGCGGACCGTTTGGGCGGCCGATCTCCGCGCGGCGGTCGACTTTGCCCCGTTGGGCTGCGGCGTGGGCAGCCACCGATGGATCTGCCCCATGTATCTGGATCCCGAGAGACTGCCGGAGTGCGCCGCACTGGCCGGACGCACCTATTTCACCCACGCGGAAAACGGCCCTTTGCAGGTCGCCATGGAGACGGGTCTGCCGGGCCTGTTCCTGTTGACGTGTGGAATCGGCCTTGTGGGATACTGGTGTGTCGCCACGCTGGGCCGAGCATCCTCAAGCCGCGTATTGCTCGCCACCGGCGCCGTCGGTGCCGCGCTGGTGGCGAGCTTGGCGCATAGCATGGTCGATTTCGTCTGGTACGTTCCCGGCTGCGCGGCCGTTGTCGCGATTCTCGCCGGCGCGCTGTGCCGGCTGCACCAGATTTCGAGTGAAGCCCACGGTGGCCGCTCGTCGCAATGGTCGGGCGGTCGGCTACATGCGTTGGCCGGCGTCCTGTTGCTGCTGGTCGTCGGCCGGTGGATGGTCGCTGACCGCGTGGGCCCGGCCTTGGCCGAGCCGCATTGGCAGACCTGCCAGATGCTGGCTCGTGCTTCGGCGGTGGATGAGGAACAACTAGCCGGGGGGCAAATGGTACTGGCCGTGCCGGTGCCCCCTGTTGAAGAGGATCGTTTAGCGGGCGGGCTTGCCCGCCGTTGCGCTATCGAGGCGAATCCGCCGCATCAACGGCGGGCAAGCCCGCCCGCTAAACGGCAGGCTTCGACGGTTTCGTGTGGTCGTACGAGCGCGTCCGGGGTTCACCCATTGGAAGCGCCCATCAAGAACCTCATTGCGGAACTGGAGCAGGTGGTCCGGCTCGACCCGACCCGGGCCGAAGCCCGACTGCAGTTGGCCGGGACCTATCTGCTGTTGTTCGAGTGCATCCAGCAAAGCTCGGCCCGCAACACGATGCCGCTGTCGGCGATTCGCGAGGCGGCCATTTCGGCCCGGTTCGAGTCGCGCGCCGAGCTGGACGCCTGGTTGCACAGGGCAGTAGGCGAGCACGTCGAGTACTTGGACCTGGCATACCATCACACGCGTCGAGCCCTGCGGTTGTGTCCGCTGGAAGGGGCCGGCTATCTGTACCTGGGCCAGTTGAGCTTTCTGGAGGGCGTCGGATCGCGCCGGGCGACGGGCGATTGCGTGGCCCAGGCCGTTCGAGTGCGGCCGCACGACGGCGGCGTGTTGATCTCCGCCGGTCAGGAGGCGGCCATCGACGGTTCGGTCGATCGGGCGATCGCGTACTGGCAGCGTGCCTTTCGGCTCGGGCCGGTCTATCAACGAGTCCTGGTGCGTCGGTTGGCCGGCAAGGTTTGCCCGGAGGATCTGCAGGCGGACCTCGACTTCTTCCTGGACACGTTCGAGCCGGAGCTGGCCACGGTGAGACAGTTGGAAAGCGTCTATGCTTCGCTGGAGGGCGGCCGGCAGATCGGCCGATTGCGCGACCGGCATGCCCGATTGGCGCGTGCCGAAGCGGAGCGATGTGGCGAGCCGGCGGCGGCCTGCCGGCTGTGGATGGAAGCGCGCCTGGCCCATCTGCGGCGCGGCCGGGCGGGCGCGGCGACCGATTGTCTTCGCGAGGCGGTGCGAAACGATCCGAACGATCCGACGGCACGCCATCGGTTGGCAATGAGTCTGCTGGGCCAACGGCAGTACGGCGAGGCCACGGCTCACTTGGAGTGGTGTTTGGCGCGAAAGCCGGAAGATCGGTCGCTGCAGATCGCCTTGCGAAAATGCACGAAGGACCGGCTGAGACATCCAGAATCGGCGCCGGCGACCGATCGGAACACGATGCAGTGACACGCTAATGGGGCGGCGCCGAAGGAGCTATACGATGGCAAGGATGCGAGGTTTCCTGGAATCGCTGGGTCTGAGTGCCCAAGGACCACAAACGAACGAGGTCTTCAAGGATCTTCGTGGATGGAAACGCCACGCGCTGGCGCTGGCCTTTTTGGCACCCTTGCTGGTTGCGGCCTACTACATCAGTTACTGGCTGCGGTTCGAGGGACATCTTGGCCAACAGGCCCTGCATTACTTCTCGACGACGGTCGGTTGGTTCGTCGCGATCCAATTGGTGGTTCTCGCCGGGTTTGGCGTCCATCGCGGCTGGCGGAACTTCGTGACGTTTTACGACCTGGTGGCTCTGATCCAGGCAGCCACGTGCGGCCTGCTGGTCACGGCGCTGGTAAACCAGTTTCTGTTGCCGGCGCACGTCGTCCCCCGTAGCGTATTCCTGATCGACTGGGGTGTCATGATCGTCACGCTCGGTGGCGCCCGCGCGCTATTGCGCATGCTGCAGGAGCGAAGCTGGAGCTTGCTGCTGGAGGTCGACAAGGTCCCCACGCTGATCGTCGGCGCCAATCACACGGGCGAGTTGCTTTGGCGCTCGATCATGCGAAGCGGCCTTCCGTATCATGTCGTCGGGTTCGTCGACGAAGAGCCCAACCGGGTCGGGAGCCGGGTGGCCGGCGTGCCGGTGCTGGGCACCATCGACGAGACCTGCCTCTTGGCCAAGCGACGCGGCGTCGGCGAGGTCTTGATCGCCACCGGCGAACTCTCCGGCCGGCAGGTCCGCAAGCTGATGGACGACGCCCGGCAGTATGGAATCAACGTCAAGGTGCTACCGGGCTACAATCAGTTGATTGCCGGCAACATCTCCTTGCAGCCTCGCGCGGTCGAGATCGACGACCTGTTGCGCCGCGAGCCGGTGCGGCTCGAATTGGAGAACATCCGCCAGTGGATCGACAATCGGGTATTGCTTGTGACCGGAAGCGCCGGCAGCATCGGTTCGGAAATCTGTCGCCAGTTGCTCCGGTTCTCGCCCAAGCGCATCGTCCTGGTCGACCGCACCGAGAACGGGCAGTTCTTCCTCGAACGGGAATTGCGCCAGGTGGCCGGCCGCGTGGAACTCGAAGTCTGTATGGCCGATATCCTGGACACGAACCGTATGCGCAATATCCTCGAGCGGCACCGGCCGGACATCATCTTCCACGCCGCCGCCTACAAGCACGTCCCGCTGATGGAAGCCCATCCCGGCGAAGCGGTCAAGAACATCGTGTTGGCGACCCATCGCCTGGCCGACCTGGCGATGCGCCACGAAGTCGAATCGTTCGTCATGATCTCCACGGACAAGGCCGTGCATCCCACCAGCGTGATGGGCGCGTGCAAGCGAGCGGCGGAGGTCTACGTCCAGTCGCTTGCCGAATTGTCGGCGTGTCGTTTCGTGACCGTCCGTTTCGGCAATGTGCTCGATTCGGCCGGCAGCGTCGTGCCCGTCTTCCGCGAACAAATCCGCAGAGGCGGACCCGTTACGGTCACCGATCCTTGCATGCAACGCTACTTCATGACCATTCCCGAAGCCGCCGGGCTGGTCCTTCAAGCCGGCACGATCGGCCGGGCGGGCGAAATCCTCGTCCTGGACATGGGCGAGCCGGTGCGGATCGTCGACCTGGCCGCCGACATGATCCGTCTGTCCGGGCTGCGCGTGGGCGAAGACGTCGAGATCCAGTTCACGGGCACCAGGCCGGGCGAGAAGTTCTACGAGGAACTGCACATCGCCGGCGAAAAGGAACTCCCCACGCGGCATCCCAAGATCTCGATCGCCGAGGGCCGGCGCCGCGATCCGGCGGCCGTGCTCGATGAAATCGAACGGCTCGAAGCCACCGCCGACGGCGACGACTGGGAGGTGATCGAACAGCTCCGGGAAGTCGTGCCGACCTACGAAGCCTACCTGCCAAAAGCGGAAAAAACAACTCGTCGCGGCGTAGCATCGGTAGGCAGTGGGCGGAAGGCGGCAGGCAATAGCGGGCAGTTGTCAGGGATTAGTTAATAGCGTCGGGCGGGAGCCCGACGGCAGCGGGCAGAAGGCGGCGGCAGTGAGCGGAAGTCTTGGCAGGCAGTGCCCGCCCTACTAGTTCGTCTATCCTTTATTGTCATGTGTGGTGATTCGATGATTGGGTGCCAGCGGCAGCTTGTCTGCCGCTGCAAAACGAGACTCCGGCAAGGGCGGGCAAGCCGCCCATGGCACCCAACTCGTGCCTGACACTTGAGGGTAGACGCATTACTACGACGTCAGGTGCGGCAGGAGCCAAAAGGTCAGGTGGAAGAAGACCGGGGCGGCGAAGCAGATCGAATCGATCCGGTCCAACACGCCGCCGTGGCCCTCGACCAGCGTGCCGTAGTCCTTCACGCCGCGGTCGCGCTTGATGGCCGACATGGTCAGCCCACCGGCAAAACCCATCAGGGCAATCACCGCCGACAGGCCGGCGGCCAGATAGAAGCGAAACGGCGTGGCCCAACAGAACACGGCTCCCAACAGCGCGGCGCTGATCGTCCCGCCCAGCAGCCCTTCCCAGGTGCGGCCCGGGCTGATCGAGGGCACGATCACGTGCCGGCTGGGGATCTGGGCCCAGGCGTATTGCAGGACGTCGCTGAGCTGGACCATCAAGATGAAGAAGAGCAACAGGCCGGTGGTGTTCAGCGGCTTCTCTGCGTCGGTCGAGTGAAGCGTCAGCAGCGCCGGGGCGTAGCTGAGGCAATAGACGCAGATCAACAGGCCGGCTTGGATCTTGGCACTGCGCTCCAAGAAACGTTTGTGGTCGCCGGTCATGGCGATCCGCGCCGGAATAAACAGGAAGGCATAGACCGGGATGACGATACTGTAAAGCTCATATTGTTCCATGCCGACCAGGACGAACTGCAAGGGCGTGAAAACGAAGAAGACCCAAAACAACGCGCGGTGGTCGCCCGGCCGCGTGGGCGTCAGCGTGATGAACTCGCGGAGCGCCCAGAACGCGATCAACCAGAACAAAACCACCGTGGCCGCTTTCCCGAGAAACAGAGCGGCCGCCAGGGTGGAGAACAGAATCCACCAAGCGAGCACCCGGCGCCGAGACGTTTCGAGGATGGCCGGGTTGATGGCCGAGTCGGTCCGGCGCTGCAAGATGCGCACGGCGAGCGTCGCCGCGCCCAGGAGCACCAGCACTCCGGCCACCAGTATAAGTGTTGTCGGGTCGCGCCTCGGGTCGTACATTAAGGGGATTGGGGATTGGGGATTAGGGATTGGGGATTGGGGAACCTGGGTTATCCTTCCTTCAGCTTCAGCACCGACTGGCGTGCCCGGACGAGGAAATCGGCCTTGGGTTCGCCGGCCTCGAGCCAGATGGGAGGGCCGAAGGTGATGCAGGTCAACAGCGGCACCGGCAGCACCTGTCCCCGAGGCAGAATCCGATTCATGTTGTCGACAAAGACGGGAATGGCCTCCAGGTCGGGCCGTTTCTTACAAAGATAATATAGGCCGCTCTTGAACTCACCCACCTCGCGGCCCGAGCTGCGCCCTCCCTCGGGAAAGACGATGAGCGAGTCGCGGTTTCCGATTTCCCGGATCATCAGATCGACCGGGCTCTGGTGGACCTTGATCTCCTTGCGATCGATCAACAGGGCGTTGAACACCTTGGTCGAAAAAAAATGCCGGATCCGCCCGGCCGACCAATAGTCCTTGGCCGCGACCGGTCGGGTTCTCGCGCGGACCTCGGCGGGCAAAGCCGACCAAATTACCAAGGCATCGAGATGACTGGTGTGGTTGGCAAAATAGACCCGCTGACACGTGTCCGGCTGTGAGTCAACCCAACGGACGCTTGCGCCGCTTAGAAGCCTGGCAATGAGGGCCAACACGTTGATCGTGATTGTGGTTTCCACTGTTCGGCGTACCAATACTCACCGTCGGAAGAAAACGTTGCTTTCCTCCAGCGCCCTTTCTCCCGAGATTCACCAGAATCTCATCGTACCGCTGGCTCGGGAAAAACGGAACCCCCGCCAGCAACCATCCCCCCGTGGGGTTATCCTTATGGTCGATCCGGACTTGACAGGGCCTCGGCCTGTCCGTTTCGCCCTTGGAAAACATAGCCCGCCCCGAACGCGGCCGCAGGCTTCCGCCTGCGGCGATCAAAGATCTCCATTATCCCTGACCCCCGACTGCTATTCACTCAATCAGTTCGCGACATTTCGGCAGCGAGGCAAGGAAGACCTTGCCGTAGCCCTTCGTGCGCACGCGTGGGTCGAGGATCACGACCATGCCCGTGTCGCGCTTCGAGCGGATCAATCGGCCGAAGCCTTGCTTCAGTTTGAGCACGGCGGCGGGCAGTTGATAGTCGCGGAAAGGATTGCCGCCGGCGGCACGAATCGCTTCGAGCCGCGCTTCGAGCAGGGGCTGGTCGGGCACGGCAAACGGCAGGCGCGTGATGATCACGTTGGCCAGGGCGTCGCCCGGCACGTCGATCCCCTGCCAGAAGCTATCGGTGCCGAAAAGGACGGCGCGCGGGTTGGCCTTGAAGCGGTCGAGCATTTGGCTCCGCGGCATCCCTTCGGCCTGGCTGTAAAGCGCCAGGTTCTTCTTCGAAAGCCAGGGCGCCAATTGCTCGGCCACGCGGCGCAACATCGCGTAGCTTGTGAACAGCACGAACGCGCGACCGTCGGTCCGCTCGACGTAGCGGCGGATCATCTCGACACAGCGGCGATCGTACTGGGCGTCGTCGCGGCCCGGCTCGGGCATGCCCTCGGGCAAAACGAGCGTCGCCTGGCGGCGATAGTCGAACGGGCTGCCCAGCCGTAGCGTCTCGGCTTGGGTCAGGCCGACGCGCGATCGAAAGAAGTCGAACGAATCACGTCCGGTGGCCAGCGTGGCGCTGGTCATCACGACCGTGCGGACCTTATCGAAGAGCTCCTCGCGAAGGATTGGCCCCACGTCGATCGGCGCGGCGGCGAGCGTCACGCGACGCCAACGGCGCCGGCGCGACACCTCGATCCAGTAGACCGCATCGTCGAGCCGCTGTGCTCGCCAGTGTTCAACTCCCTCAGCCAGCGCGCCGAGCCGGTCGGAGGCCGCCGTCAGATCTTGGCGCTCTTCGGGATTGTCGATGGCACGGGCCGCGCGACGCACCTGGGCCCCAAGGCCGGCAAGGCTCTCGCTGAGCGGGTTAGCCACGATCCCCGGTTCGCGGACCCGGCCGTTGGAGTCTTTCTGGCGATGGAGCCAATCGGCCACGTCGTCGAAAAAACGATCGGCCCGGTGGCGAGCCTCGATGACGCTTTTCTGGACGTCGGTCAACTTGAAGTGAACGGCCAGCCCACGATGGGTGCGGTCGTTGTAGAGCTTGTTGAGCATGTAGTCGACCTGGCCGCTGGTGAGGCTCATGCCCAAGTGCGCGCCGGCGACGGCTTCGATGTTGTGGGCTTCGTCGAAGACGACCGCCGCGTAGTCGGGCAGCATCTTCACGCCCTCGCGCCGCAAGGCCAGGTCGCTGAAAAACAGCGCGTGGTTGACCACCAGGATTTGGGCGTTGTAGACCCGCCGTCGGGCACGGTAGTAGAAGCAGTCTTTGTAGGTCGGGCAGTTGCGGCCCAGGCAGTTGCCCTGGTCGCTGGCCACTTCGTCCCAGACGGCCGGCAGCGGCCGGTAATCGAGATCGGAGAGCGAACCGTCGGTGGTCTCTTTTGCCCAGCGCGCCAGCTGGCCGAGTTGGTCATACTCGTCGTCATCGGCAAACAGGCTTAGGGCGCGCTCGGTGGCGGTTTTCAATCGCCGGCGACTCAGATAGTTGTGCCGGCCCTTGACCAGGACGGCCGTGAACTCGAGCGGGATGACGCTGTTGAGAAAGGGAAGATCCTTGCGGATGAGCTGCTCCTGAAGGCTGATTGTGTGGGTGGCGATCACGACGCGGCGCCGCCGGTCGGCACCGGATGGCTTGTCTTCGTCGAAGGGTTCTTCGGCGTCGCCGGTCGGAGGGTCGTTTTCGGCAGTTGCCAGGATAGCGGGGACCAGATAGGCGAAACTCTTGCCCACGCCCGTGCCCGCCTCGACCACCAGATGATGGCCGGCGCGCAGGGCGTCGTCGACGGCCCGGGCCATTTCGACCTGCTCGGCGCGGTGCTCGTAACCGGAGAGTCGAGCGGCCACGCGGCCGGAAGGTCCGAGGATTTCGTCGACGCTGAACATGGACCACAGCCTAAGAAACTATCTCAAAACCCAGTTCATGGTTGTCATCCTGAGCAAAGCGAAGGATCTGCGAAGCGAAGGATCTGCGAAGCGAAGCATCTCAAGTCTTTCAGTGCCAAAGAGATCCTTCGCTTCGCTCAGGATGACGGACAAAGGCCAAAAGGAATCTTGAGATGGTCTCTAAATACGTCCACACAAAAGGGAAAGTGGGTGCCATGCCCATCCCGGCGCGCCGGGATCGTGGGCATGTTGGAAACGCGGAAAAACACGGCATCCCGGCGTGCCGGGACGCTTTGCGTGGCCATGGCACCCATTCCTGTCACTTTCAGTATTGTATGAACCTATATAGCAGGTGAGGAACCGTACCGATAGGGGTGGAACATCGATCGCTGACGCTTGTCAGACGCCGCCGCTGTGTGGTATTCTACAGCCGGAAGGGCCGAGATCGCCATGCCTATCGAATTCCGCTGCAAGAAATGTCAGACCCTGTTGCGGACGCCGGACGATACGGTGGGCCGAGAAGCGATTTGTCCGCAATGCGGGTCGAGGATGAACGTGCCGTATGTTTCGTGTCCCACTCCGCGCAGTCCTTACGTGGCGCCGGAGGATTATGAGCCGGCACCCTTGCCGCCGCCGCCTTCTCCAGGCGACAACGCGGCCATCGCCTCGCTGATCCTGGGCATTGTGTCGCTTTTCTTCTCTTGTTGCTGTTTGATCGGCTTGCCGGCGTCGATCGTGGGATTGGTGTTGGGAATCATGGGCCTCCAATCGCGGCAACGCCCGATGGCTATCGCGGGCATCGTCTTGTGCAGCATCGGTCTGCTGGCAAGCCTCGGCTTCGTGGGGATCCATTTGGCTACCAAGGGCGGCAGATTTCAGCAGCCGATCTTTCGGTGATGCCGGCAGCCGTTTTCAGATGCTCTACTCCCGGCCGCCCGGTTTTTGCTCACGCCGCAGAAACCCCCCTTGTCGGCGGAGACGCTTCTCGAATATGCTACGCTCACGTAGAGGGTAACCGTAGGCCGGGTCGTGGCCCGGCATTCGAAAGAGAAATAGGGAATATCGCCGGATCCCGATCCGGCCTGCCTTGTCTCGTTTCGTCGAAACTCAATCTGGAGCATGGTCCGACGAATAGTAGATGAGGCCTTCGATCACCCGATGCATAGAGGGGGGCGGAGGGCCCGCATCCCGGAATCGGCGTCGGCCGTGCGTGCATGAGCAGTCCGTGAGGGAACCATGTCTGTCGAATTCCGTTGTGTCCGGTGCGGCAAACTGTTGCGCACACCGGAGGCCACCAGCGGCCAACAGGCCAAGTGTCCCCTGTGTGGAACCGTGATGACGGTTCCCAGCGCGTCCGAAGCGCCGTCCGAAGGCCCGGCAGGCGAACACGAAGGAGGAGACCCGTTCGGCGCCGCCGGCGCGTCGGCGAGCATCCGGCCCACGCGTATTCAATTCGGGGACGTGATCGGCCAGACGTGGGACGTCTTCGTCGACCGGTGGGGCATGTCCGTGGTGGTCTTCCTCGTGTACTTCGCGGCGAACGTTTGCGTCGGACTGGTGCTGGCGGGAATCAGCTTGGCGGTGGTATTGGGTGCAGGATTATCGTGGGAAGAGGGCATCCCGACCTTCGTTTTCGCCGGTCTTATCCTGTGGCTCTTCCTGATGTGGACCAAGACGGGCATGACGCTTTTCTTCATTAGGGTCGCTCGCGGGCTGGAGGCCGGCCTCGGCGATCTGTTTGCCGGGGGACCCTATCTGCTGCGCGTGATCGCCGGGTCGATCCTGTACGAGCTTGGCATGTCGGCGATCATAAGTGTTTGCGTCTTGCCGTTCGCGTTGGCCGGTTTGGCCGTGGGCGTGGAGGTTGCGATCGCCGGCTTGATTCTCGGGTCGATCATTGCTATTGTGCCGGCGGTGATCTTTGCGCTGACGTTCAAGCCATTCATGTTCTTGATCATCGATCAAAACATAGGCATCCTCGAATCGTTTTCGACGTCGTACCGCATAACGCCGGGCAACAGGGTGATGATGCTCTTGATCTTTCTGGTCGTCGGCTTCGTGGGATGGGTAATCAACTCGGCGACCTGCAACCTGGGTGCGATTGTCGTGACGCCCTTTATAGTATTGCTCTATGCGGTGATGTGCCTGATCATGATCGGACATCCAACGGCCGCCGGGCGCAACGCGCAGCCGGCTTCCACACCGCCGCCGTCGGGGGGCGATTGACATCATCAGGATTGTAGGTCAGGCTGTGCCTGACAATAGCGAGCCATCCCATGGCGTGTCAGGCACAGCCTGACCTACTTGTGAGGACCGCATGCCCGTCGAGTTCCGTTGCATCGAGTGTGGCAAGCTTTTGCGGACGGCCGAGGAGACGGTCGGCCGACCGGCCGAGTGTCCGGCGTGCGGTGCGGTGATGACCGTGCCGGGCGCGGCCGAGCGATTGTCCCAAGGGCGGGATTGGGCCGGCGGAGAAGACCCGTTCGCCGGCGCGGCGACGTTCGCCGGCGACGACGGTCCGGTCAACCCTTACGAAGCGCCGGCCGAGTATGCGGTTTCGCCTTATTCCTACTCGAAGGCGCCGCCGGCCGAACGGGTTCGGCTTCCGGCGATGTTCTTGATCATCGCAAGCAGCCTGGGACTTTTTCTGCAGATTCTCGGCTTGGCCTTTTACGCCGTACTGATGATTGCCGCATTGCAGGAGGGAGGAGACGCAAACGAGGTTTTTTTTGGGTTGGGCCTTCATGTTGGTTCGGGTGTGGTGAGCTTGGTTTTGCGCACGGTGGTGCTCCTTGGTGCCATCAAGATGAAGAGACTGCAGAGTTACGGTCTGGCCCTGACCGCGGCGATCATCGCCGTGATCCCCTGCTTCTCGCCGTGCTGTCTTCTGGAGCTTCCTTTCGGCATTTGGGCGCTGGTCGTGCTGGCCGACGAAGACGTGAAGGCCGCGTTTCACTAGTCGTCTGTCACAGTGCTTTTGTCGGGTGCCACTGCCGGAGCGACGACGCCTTCGGTGGAGCTGCTGGCCGTGGCGTAGAGTCTCTTGGGAATGCGGCCACTCGTGTAGGCATGGTAGCCGGCCTCGGCCGCCAAGCGCATCGCGTGGGCCATGCGCACCGGATCGGCGGCGCCGGCGATGCCCGTGTTCAGAAGTACCCCGTCGGCGCCCAGTTCCATGGCCACGGTTACATCGCTGGCCGTTCCGACCCCCGCGTCGACGATCACCGGATAGTCGGGATCGTCCTCCTTGAGATACTCTAGAGTAATCCGCAGGGCATTGGGGTTGAGCACGCCCTGGCCCGAGCCGATCGGGCTGCCGGCCGGCATCACGCTCGTGGCGCCCGCGGCCTTGAGCCGCCGGGCCACGACCGGATCGTCGCTCGTATAGACGAGCACCTGGAAGCCCTCGGCGACGAGCTTTTCGGTCGCTTCGATCGAGCCGACCGGGTCGGGCAACAGCGTGCGCTTGTCGCCGAGCACTTCGAGCTTGACCCAATCGGCGCCGGGGTTGTTCATCTGCGAGAGGATTTCGCGGCCCATCCGCGCCACCCGCACGGCGTCGTCCGCGCTAAAACAGCCGGCCGTATTGGGCAGGATCGTGTAGCGGTCGGTATCGATGAAGTCGAGCAGGTTCTTGCCCTCGGCGTCGATCAATCGCTCGCGGCGAACGGCCACGGTGATACACTCGGTGCCGGAGACGTCCAGCGCCTGCTGCATCAATTCGTAGCTGGTGTACTTCCCGGTGCCAACGATCAGGCGGCTGGCAAAGGTGTGCGAACCGAGCTTCAAGGGGGCGGGACTCAGGAAATCGATGCTCATCGGGTTATCCTCCTCCGACCAAGGTGACGATTTCCACTCGGTCGCCCTCGGCCAAATTGTGATCGGCGTGCCGCCGGCGCGGAATCAACTCGATATTCACCTCGACGGCGACCGGCCGCCGGGCCAGCCCCAACTCGTCGAGCAGCGCGGCGATCGACGTCCGCGGGGCAACCTCGCGAGATTGATCGTTGACGATGATTTGCACGACGACGCTCCTGGCTTGTTAGGGATGATCACGAAGAAGTCGTTCGTGCATCATGACACTTAACACTCAGGGTGCCACGGGCATCTTGCCCGTGCCATCATTCCGAGAAGCACTGGCGCCCGCGCCAGTGGCACCCGGCGCGCCGGGACACACCGGGATGGCCATGGCACCCCAGTTGCTCAGCGGGCACTATCGCGGGCGGACGGCCGCAGTGCGAAATTGCGCAACGTCCAGACGCAGTATCTCGCCCATGGCCGTCTGTCCGGAGGCGTGACTCTGAGCATCCCACGGAATCGCATAGGCAGCCACCCGACCGCTGGTGATCTCGGCCACGTAACAGACCCCGACGCTGGGACGCAGTCGGGAACCGCCTCGCCGCAGGTCGTTCAGGCCGGTCACCATCAAATAGCGAGGGTTCTTCGCCGGGTCAATCCCCAAGTCGTTGATGATGTTGCGTTGATAGAACGCATTGAATCGAGGGGGGATATGCTTCGATAGCACCGCCGCCTTGAGATCGCCGGTCAAGAAGTCGAGGAAATAAATCGCCTCGACCCCGTCGTCGACCATGCCCGTGGCAACCGCGAACTTCTCATATCGGTCGGTTGCCGTGGCGTGCAGCGGTGCGTGGGGACAGAAGCCGGCCAGCACAACGCCAAGCAACAGGCCCACGGCCAGCCAAAGTGCCGGTCGGCGTTTCCAGTCAATAGCCATACGATGGCCTCCTCTGTTGGACCAAGAGCCACAAAATCCACCCTCGATCGATGGGTGGCTACTGCCTCATTTGACGCTCGGCAGATCGTCTTTCCCCACCTGCTGCGGCACAAGAAACACGATCTGCCCGGGTAACCTCGACAGTCCATCATACTAACTAATTTCACCGGAGTATGCCAGCCGTTTTCCCAAATATCCCCAAACACTCCATTTTGTCTAGCCGTAGAATGGTGGCTCGTAGGTCTTCCGTTTTGTGGTGCGACAACTGGTCCCGGGACGGTAGCCAGTGGCGAACATCGCGTGGAAGAAAGCGATTCATGGTGGACGATCCGCCGTCGGCCGAAGCCTAAGGTGGTCGCCGACGCTCCATCCCGGCGCGCCGGGATGGCGACGGAGCGAGGCCGAGCCTACCCTACAATTCTGGTTGCGCCTCGATGCACGCGTGTTGTCCGTGGTGATCTGCTTGGCAACGATTTCCATGTGATCGGGGGTCCTGGACGATAAGCCGACAGGCGACGCGTATCGTTGCGCGCCGGCGGACCGAACAAATTTCGCACAGCCGGTGCCGGGTACTTGCAAACCAAATCGAATCGGTCTATAAGAGGTTTTAATAAAATCTTTCCTAGTTTCAGTAGTTCCAAGTTCTATTGAGCCCCAGCGTTGTCATTCTGAGTGCAGCGAAGAATCTCCTTGGCTATCGAGATCCTTCGCTGCGCTCAGGATGACCTGCCGTGGTGTCAGCCAGCTAAATTTTGGAACTACTGAGTCTTGCTTCTCCGGGAGGCGATCGGTGCAGAGACTGAACGTGGCTTTGATCGGGCAAGGTTTCATGGGCCGCACGCACTCGAACGCGTGGGGCCAGGTCAGCAAGTTCTTCGACGTGCCGATCAAGCCCGTAATGCACACCGTCTTCGGACAGGAAGCGGAGAATCCCCAGGCGTTCGCCGACAACTGGGGTTGGCACTGCGCTTCGACGAATTGGCAAAGTGTGGTCGACTCGCCGGAGATCGACCTGGTCGACGTCGTGACCCCCAATTTTTTCCACGCGCCGCCGGTGCTGGCGGCGTTGGCTGCCGGCAAGCCGTGCTCGTGCGAGAAGCCGCTGGCCGGCACGCTCGACGAGGCCCGGCGGATGGCCCAAGCGGCCAAGGTGGCCGGCGTGAAGACGTTTGTCTGGTTCAACTATCGGCGCTGTCCGGCCGTGGCCTTGGCGCACCGATTGGTCCGAGAAGGCAAACTTGGGCGGCTCCGGCACGTTCGGGCAAGCTACCTGCAGGATTGGGCCGACGAGTCGGTCCCCTTGGCGTGGCGATTCGAGAAGCAATGGGCCGGCTCGGGGGCCCACGGCGATCTGAACGCCCACCTGGTCGACATGACGCGATTTGTCACCGGGGAGCAAATCACCGAGGTGTCCGGGGCCGTCGCCGAGACGTTCATCAAGCGACGCAGGTTGATGACGGGCGTCGTGGCCGGCGGGATCACCGAGGGGCTGCAGAGCGCCGAACAGGAAGGCGACGTGACCGTAGACGACGCGGTCCTTTTCCTGGCCCGGTTTTCCGGCGGTGCGGTGGCCAGCTTCGAGGCCGCGCGCCAAGCCACCGGCAATCAGAACGCCAACCGTTTCGAGATCAACGGTACCCAGGGTTCGCTGAGGTTCGACTTCGAGCGGATGAACGAGTTGGAATACTACGACGCGACGCGGCCCAGGGCCGTGCAAGGCTGGACCACGATCATGTGCACCCACGGTGCCGACCATCCCTACGTGGGCAACTGGTGGCCCGACGCGCACTTGATCGGCTACGAGCACGGGTTCGTCAACGAGGCGTACGACATATGCCGGGTACTGGCCGGAGGGGAGCCGATCGTGCCGATTCCCGACTTTGAAGACGCATACCAGACGCAGCGGGTCTTGGAGGCGGCCATGATCTCGGCCACCGAGCACCGCCCGGTCGGCTTGGACGAGGTCAAATAGACGGGGACTGATTTTCGCCGGGGACTGTCCCGATTTTCGCGCAGCGAAAATGGGACTGCCCCCCTTGGGAACACGAAACAACGAAAACACGGCAAGCACGCCAAGTGCTTGCCACCGAACGTCACGTGACGCAGGGCGTCGTGGGCATACGGAGGTTGCCCATGGCGCCCGCCTTTTTTTCTTGGCAAGGCCGGATGGCATGCTCACGCAAAGCATCAGGGTGCCCGGGAATGAGCGTAGCGAAGGCCCGGTTTTTCACGGTCTGGGCCACCGCTGCGCTATGGCCCAGGCACCCAAATTGCCGTTCAGAAGCCGTTTTTAATCGCGGCTGCCCGCGTAGCGCATGATGTAGTAGAGCAGGATCATGATCGCCTGGAGCGTGCCGGCCACGTAAGTCCAGGCGGCCGCATTGAGGACCTTGTTGACGTAGGTCATTTCCTGCTGCGGGACGATACCCAATCCGACAAGTTGTGCCTTGGCTCGACGGCTGGCGTTGAACTCCACCGGCAGGTTGACGACCTGAAAGAAGACGACGCAAGCAAACAGGAGGATCCCGAACAAGAACAGAAAGTGTAGTGCCTCAACGAACATCCCGATCAGGATCAAGAAGATACTCGCGTTGCTGCCGAAGCTCGCGGCCGGCACGGCTGCATTGCGGATAACCAAGGGCACATAGGCCTTGGCGTCTTGCAGAGCGTGGCCCGCCTCGTGCGCGGCGATCCCCACGGCGGCTAGCGACCGGCTCTGGTAGACCTCGGGACTTAAGCGGAGGATCTTGTGCCTTGGGTCATAGTGATCGCTCAGGCGGCCGGGAATCTGCTCGATGTCGACGCTTTGCAGCCCGGCCGAGTCGAGAATGTGCCGCGCGGCGGCCGCACCACTCAACGGGGCCGCCATCTTTTGCGCCGCAGCATACGTGGCCTTGATGCGCATCTGGGCCCAGAGCCCCAGGATCAACGCCGGGGCAATGAACAGTAAGTACGTTGAATCCCACCACATCATCATCGCAATTCTCCTATCGAAATAGGCCTGCTCTTATCTGATTCGCCCGAAGTCCATCGATATTCCGTTGTCGAGGAGACAAATGTCTCCTAAAAACCGGTCCGCCACGTCCGACTTCACGATTCTATTCATTACTACGCGGTAAGGAAACGTGGGTGGCTGGGTCTGGAGCGAAGCGAAGACCCAGTTTTTGGTTCTCTGGGGCACCGCTTCGCTATGCCCCAGCCACCCCGGGTTTGCCGTGAACCATTACTGCTACCAGAAAGGGCGCCGGCGTGCAACACATTCCGGTGGGGTGTGGGCTAGTGGACCGACCAGGCTCGGCTGACACGTTGGGTGCCACTGCAACAAATTGCATGAACTGATATTGAAATAAAACGGGCGGTCGTCCAGAGTTGCGCCTTTCGTCACCTCAAAGATGAAAGGAGCTTGTCATGGAAGACCGCCTGTGGACGATCGTACTGACTTTG
>Ga0315543_1001441_pt1 | contig 25683 bp, 42 predicted proteins | sample SalMarSW160210MG_2_FD_203098 | JGI IMG/M metagenome (GOLD analysis project Ga0315543, IMG submission 203098) | Salt marsh sediment microbial communities from the Plum Island Ecosystem LTER, Massachusetts, United States - Salt Marsh Sediment SW1601-210 ... | reverse complement strand
GATTGTGGGATATATTCTTGTTTTGATAATGATTGCAATATATAATGCTGTGGCGACGAGATATCCTATTGCTTGGGATATTAAAAAATAATTTTTATTTATTTATTTCGTTAGATATATTTTCTAACATCTTTTGTTCGGGGTTCCAGGTTTTGTGTCCGAGAACCCAACCGAGTTTTGTAAATGCTGTTTCTGTTGTCATATCTTCGAGGAAAATGATTCCAGTTTTTTGGAGTTCTCGTCCGGCGGAGTAGATGTTTGGGTTTAGTCGTCCGTAGATTGTTTGAGGGGTTGCGCAGATTATGATTCCTTTGTCTATCGCTTTTTTTATTTTTGGGAGCCAGTTAAATTTTGCGTCTTGTGAGGGGACTTGTCCGATGCCAGTGACTTCGAGGATTATTCCTTTGTAATTTTGTTGTTCGTAGAATTTGAGGATTGCCGGGTCTTGTCCTGGATAGATTTGAACAAGTGCGACTTTGTCGTTGAATTTTGTGTCGAGTTTTACTTTTTTTGATTTATCTTTTGCGTTGAAAGTTTTTAGGATTGTTATTTTTTTTGGGGTGATTTCTGCGATGGGGGTGTCGTTGATTATTTTGAAGGTATCTCGTCGGGAGGTGTGCATTTTTCGGATTTTTGTTGCGGGCATTGCGAGGCAGATATTATCATTTGTATCTTTATGTCCGATTAGTGCAATTTCGGCAATGTCTGATGTTGCGTATTTTGCGGCGCAGATTAAGTTTAATGCGGCGTCGGTTGAGGCTCGGTCGATGCTTCTTTGCGAGTAGGTTAGTGCGATTGGTTTGTTTAAATTTTTGATGAAGAATGAAAGTACTGATGCGGTGTAGTGGAGGAAATCGGTGCCGTGAGTTATGATTATGCCGTCGATGGTTTTGTCGTTGAGGTATTGTTCGCAGGTTTCGGCGATTTTTTTCCAGTCGGAGAATGACATATTTTCTGAGAATTTCATGAAGGGACTGATGAGAATTGGGTTGCAGATTTCTTTTATTTGCGGGGCAATGTTTAAAATTGTTTCTTTGTCGGTTGGAATTACGCCGCCGGTTTTTGGGTCGAGTCGTGAGGATATTGTTCCGCCTGTAATTATGATTGCGACGCGAGGCAGTTCGCTTTGCTTTAAGTTCGCTTCGCTTTCAGTTCGCTTTGCTTTAAGTTCGCTTCGCTGTGAGATGATTTTGGCGTCGAGGATTTCGTTTTCTCTTATTCCGATGTTGTAGCCAGAGTTTAGTTTTAGGAGGATTATTTCTGTGTCGTGGGATTCGAGGGCGTGGCCTGTCCATGTTTTTGTTTTTGTTCTGAGTTTGATTTTGTCGCCGGGTTGGAAGGTTTTTGTTTTCATAGTTGTTTAAGTTTTTCTTTCCATTCGTTTAGTGTTAATCTTTGCATGTTTTCGTCGTGGAGGATTTCGCCTGAGATTAATTTTAGTAGTAAATACGGGGTTGCACATTCTTTGCATTTTGTTGAACCGCCGAAGTTGCATCCGCCTTTTTCTTCCCAAAGTTTTAGGCAGAATTCTAATTCGTTTTTTAGTTCTTCTTTGTCCATATTATATTTAGTTTGAGAAGATATAAAAAGGTTTGGTGGTTTTGGTTTTTATGAAGGCGTTTCCGGTGAAGATAGGTTTGGAGGTGCATGGTTATTTGGATACTCGGGAGAAGTTGTTTTGTATGTGCTCAGCGCGGAGCGCGGAGGCGACAGGCGACAGAGGACAGATAACAGGGGTGAATGATAGGATTTGTCCGATTTGCACGGGGACGCCGGGGTCGAAGCCGATGGGTGTTAATAGTGAGGCTGTTAGGAAAATGGTTGAGGTTGCGTTGGTTTTGGGCTCGAAGATTTCTGTGAAGGATTTGGTTTGGCAGAGGAAACATTATTCGTGGGCAGATTTGCCGAAGGGTTATCAGATGACGATTTCGGGGCCGCATTCGACGCCGTGTGCGGTTGGTGGGAAATTTCGAGGGATTAGTATTATTGAGGCGCATTTGGAGGAGGACCCGGCGCAGTGGAATCCAGATAATGGGAGAATTAATTATAATAGGTCTGGGTTGCCGTTGATTGAGATTGTGACTGAGCCGGAATTTAGCGACGCTGAGCAAGTTGTTGAGTGGTTGAAGAATTTAGTTTTGAGTTTGAGTTATATCAAGGCGGTGCGGAGAAATGCGGGGATTAAAGTGGATGTAAATGTGTCGACTTATGGCGAGAGGGTTGAGATGAAGAATTTGAATTCGTTGGAAAAGATTAGGAAGGCGATTAATTATGAGATTGCGAGGCAGATTGAGAATTTTAGGGAAGGGATTGTGCAAGAGAGGGAGACTTTGGCGTTTGACGAGGAGACTGGGAAGACAATTAAGATGAGATTAAAGGAGGGTGCGGCGGACTATAGGTTTATTCCGGAGCCAGATTTACCGGTTTTGAGGATTGATAAAAAATTTGTTGAGGGGATAAGAAGGGGTTTGCCGGAAATGCCTGAGGTGAAATTAGAGAGGTTGTTGAAGAAATATAAAGTTGGCGAGAGTGATGCGAGGATATTGACGAGGAATTTGGAACTTGTTGAATTTTTTGAAGCTTTAGCAAATTCGCAGGATGAAAAGGATGAAAAGGATAGGAATAAGAGAGTGAAGAAGATGTTGCCTTGGGTTACTGTTGAGTTGTTGCGGGTTTTGAATTATAACAAGAAGACGCTTGAGGATGAGGATGTTGAGATTTTGCCGGAGCATTTAGCGGAATTGATTGGGGCGGTTTCGTCGGGGAAGATAACGAAGTTGAAGGGGAAGCAGATTATGAATGATTTTGTGCCTGTTTCATTTTCGATTGCTGGGGGTAAGGATATTGGGATGATTGGGGATGAGGCGGTTGAGAATTTGTGTCGGCAGGTTGTTTCTGAAAATGGGCATGTTGTTTCTGAATATAGAAGTGGTAAGGTTACTTCTTTGAATTATTTGATTGGTGAGGTTATGCGTCTTAGCGAGAGGAGGGCGGATTATAAAGCTGTGACGGAGATTATAAAGAAGATTATTGGGGATGGATTGATATGGGAAAGATGGTGGTGATACAATCTATTTTGTTGTCTATAGTTGTTATACTTTTAGCTAGTTTTCTTGGAGGGAATTTTGTGTATATTACTTCATTGATTGTAGGGCTTATCCCCTTTATTTATTTAAAGAAGCATTCTAAGAAAGAAGTATTGAAGACAAATCTTTGGAGTTCCTTGGTTGCGCTTATTGTTGTGTTGATTGTTTTCTCGATTTTATATTTTTGGTTTGGTGCTATGTTCGGTATGGAAGATAGTATTAGCGCATCTGGTTTGCCGAATGTTTTGGCTATTTTTGATGCGGGGATTATTTTGAGGTATGGATTGATTTTTTTAGCTTTGTTTAATGTTCCCGTTTTGATTTATTATTTTTTTGGGAAAAAGGATACTCAGAACGTTCACGTGCCTGCCCAAGTTCCTGCTACTCAAGTTCCACAATAATTAATTTTAAGTTATACGAGCGTAGCGATATTAACATAAGAAAATAACTAGATGGTGATGGAGCGGACGATGGTGACGGGGGACGGACGGACGGCGATTGGGAGTAGGGTGTTTTGGGGAAGGGGGCATTTTGAGGAACAGGCGTTCCCAGATATACCGCGTCGCCGCGGCGACTATTCCAGTAAGTTAATGAAAAATTTTAGGCTCTTTTTTTTCCCGTAATATCTGTAGTAATTTGGTTTTAATTTTATCTTACTGATTATTCTTTTCTTAATTATTTCGAAGTCTTTTTTCTTCGGTTTCCAGTTTTCTTTTTGTTCTTTTTTGAATTGGCTTAGTTTTATCGTCTTGGTTGGTTTGAATTTTCGTTTTTTCATTTCTTTTTTGATTAGCTCGTGTCGGTTTTTTAGGTATTTGATTTTGTTTTTGAAGAAGTTGATGTGGCCTTTGCCGAGGGTGTAGGTTTTTGGTTGCGAGTATATCTTTGGGAATTTTTTTATGTGGCCGATTAGCATTAGGATTTCGTTGTATTCGGCGATTAGATGTTGGTCTGTTAGTTTGTTTGGGTTGATTAGATTTATTCTTACCATTGTTTATAAAGTTTGGAAACGTTTGTTTTAGTATGAAGATTAATTGGTTTTTATTGCTTGGGTTGATTGTTGCTTGTAATTTGATTGGTGCGATTGGGGCTTTGTGGACGGCTTCTGATGGGTCGTGGTATAAGGGAATTGATAAGCCTTCTTTTAATCCGCCGAGTTGGGTGTTTGCTCCGGTTTGGACTTTGTTGTTTACGCTGATGGGGGTTGCTTTGTATCTTGTTTGGGTTTCTCCGTCGTCGAAGATTAGGTCTATTGCGTTGGTTTTGTTTGGGATTCAGTTTGTTTTGAATGTTTTGTGGAGCTATTTGTTTTTTGGTTTGAATAATCCGTTGTGGTCTTTGATTGAGATATTTGTTTTGTTGGTTTTTATTTTGGCAACAGGGGTTTATTTTTATTTTGTGAATTCTTATTCGGGATATTTGGTGATACCGTATTTTCTTTGGGTTTCTTTTGCTAGTTTTTTGAATTGGGCTATTTGGAGTTTGAATAAGTAGAACGGAAAGCTTAGATGGTAAAAATAGTTTGGGTATTTGTTTGTGAAGATTGAGATTCTAGAACCAGCCCCAGATTTGCATTGCGCGGAATAGGATGTAGAACCAGCTTATGGCGCCGTGGAGGATTGCGTATAGGATTGATGCTGAGCGTTCGTAGGAGATGACCATTGCGAGGGCTGAACCGAAAATCCAGAAGTTGCCGCATGGGTGATAATTGCATTTTATTTTTTTTGATTTGATTGCTTTATCAAGATTTCTGATTTTAATGTCGACGTCGGGTTCTTTGTTTGTTCTTTTTCTTATTGGCATGATTTAATCAGGAAAGTTTAGTATAAAAATGTGTCGATGGCTATTTGGTTTTTTGTTTATGCCGTCGGGATTTGTTTGTTGTGTGTTGAATATAATTAAATAAAAAAGATATGTTTATTTTTGTTAACTACTTTTTTTTCTTTTTTTTGCGGCCTTCTTCTTTGTTGCTTTCTTTTTTGCTGGCATATTTTTTCACCTCTATTTAATTAAGTTGTAATTCTTATTTTAGTAATGTAAGCTGATATTTAAATTGTGCGGTTTTGAACTGGAGAAACCAAAAGGTTTATATTCCGATGATGTTCAAATTGTTATCTAAATTTGGAGGATACAAAAATGTGTGCTGAATGGGATGATGATACTGAAGGATCTGATGATTCGTTTGATGATTGATAATAACAAATAAATTTTTTATTTTTATTTTTTATAGGAATAATCGTGGGACGATTAAATATTTAAATGGTGTTTTCTTGGTTCTTTGATGATAGAGGTGGCGGTGATTGCGGTTTTGGTTGTGGTCTTTGTTGTTGGAATTTTTATTGCGATGGTTGTTGGAGAACGTGGTGAGTTATTGAAAAAAAGAGGGCGGTATCCTGAGGGTCATTTTGTTGCTTTGGGATTGGTGTTTGGGATTTGTATTGGGTTGCCGTTTGGAGTTTTTGTCGGGAATGTTGCATTCGGTCCAGCGATTGGATTGGCGGCTGGGTTGTTGATTGGAGCTTTGATTGAAAATAAGTATAGTAGAGATGGAAGGATTAGGATTTTGACAAAAAAAGAAAGAATTGAAGAAAAAGGTTTTTTGAAGCTGATTCTTATTGTGACGCTTAGTATTTTAGTTATTGTTTCTGCGGTGGCTGTTGTTCTTGGGGTCGGGTAAATTTGTAATAATAAAAAATAAAATGTGTGTTAGTTAAAGATTACTTTTATTCAGTGTCTTCTTCTTCGTCTTCTGGGGCGGTGTCTTCGTCGATTATTTCTGGTGATTCTTCTTCATCAAATTTGTCTTCAGTGTTTTCGATTGCTGAAGGATTTGCCATTGGGGCTTCATTTGAGCCTGATTTGTTTGACGATGCTTGCGAAGAGCCGTCTCGCTGAACCATTGGTCGCGCCTCACTAACAGTTAGTGGTCGGCCGTCTATTTCTTTTTGATGCATTTCTGAAATTGCTTTTTGAGCAGATGTATCTTTTGCAATTGTTACAAAACCGAAACCTTTTGATCTGCCTGAATATTTATCAGTAATAAGGGTTACTTCTTCTACGTCGTATGGCGAGAAGAGTTTTTTTAGCCCGTTTTGGTCAATATCCCATGGTAGATTTCCTACGTATAACTTCATTGTTTCCTCCTGATTAATTTAATATTAGAAATGTCATTTAATTGTTCTCGTTCTTTACTTGATTTTTTGGGAAGGGTGGTTTTTAAAGTTAACTAATGGAGGAATTCGAGGATGATGCCGGCGATGAAGATGATTGAGAGGATGATTATTAGGAGCCAGTTGATTGGCATGTTGATTTCGGGATTTTTGTTTGTTTTTGTTGCTTGTTTGGCGCGTTTGTTTATTATGATTATTAGGATGCCGGTTAGTCCGCCGGAGATGACGCCGCCGATGCTGAGGACAGAAGAGAAGCCGAGGAGATTGAATTTTGTGATTAGGATGTAGAGAAGGAGAGGGGCGATTGAAGTGATTAGGGTGTTGGTTTTTTTATTGGTTTTGAGGTCGTATTTTAGTGTGTCGTGGAGAGAGAATGATAGGACGAAGTAGGACGTGAGCATTGTGAAGATTCCGAGGATTGTCATAAATGGGCCGAAAGATAGGGTTGCGACTTGGGTGATATTTTTGCCGAGGACGCCGATGATTGTTGCAGCGAAGATGATGTATAGTATTATAGGGATTGTACTTCCGAGGATGATTGCTTTTTTGAGGAGTTTTTCTTGGCCTTGGATTTCTTCGCGGAGTTCGGAGATTGAGGTGAATCCCATTAGCGCGAAGATGACGATGCCGATTGGTAGGATGAAGTTTGATTGGTTCAATATTAAGAGGTTTGATGTTTGGATTTGTGGTAAGAATTTGATGAAGATTGCGATGATGATTGTGATGACTGCGATGACGCCCCATGTTTCGATTTTTTTGAGTCCCTTGAGCCCTTCTTTTATTAGGAGGGTCATAATTAGCCAGAAGCCGATGCCGAGGATGAGCGGGTGAATGTTTCCGGGTATGAGTTTTGATAGTGATTCGCCTTCACCGATTAAGTAGGCGAGAAGGGCGGAGTAGACTCCAAATATCATTGCGAAGAACATGATGCGTTTGCCCCATTTTCCGAGATATTTTCCGGCGTAGCCTGAGAGTTGGTGCCGGCTTTTTGTTCTGAGAGCGATTTCTCCGAGGCATAGGTTTACGAATGTCATTATTGCGCCGATTGTGATTAGCCAGAAGAGTCCGACGAGAAAACCTGATTTGGCGAAGATATATGGGAGACCGAGGATTCCGGCTCCGATTATAGTTCCGCTTAGGGTGAATGTTGTTGCCCAGAATTTTTTATTCATAGTATCACCTGTTGTTTTTAGGCTTAGGATACTTTTAATTGTTTGGGGGTGGTTAATCTTTAGCGTTAATCTTATAAAATCATTTATAGTTGGAATGTTGGAGCTCGTAGTTTAATGGATAGAATATCAGGTTTCGGCCCTGAAGATGGGAGTTCGATTCTTCCCGAGCTCGTTTGGTTTAGTAATATTTAAAAATATTGATGTTATGCTTAGTGATTAATTATGAGTTGTAAAATTTGGGGGTGGCGGTAGTGAAGGAAGTTGTTATTGGGAGAAGGGTGCCGAGGGATTTTTTTGTTGCGAAGGGCGTCGGTGAGAGCGACATTGCGATTCATGCCGGTTCTTATCATTTGGCTTTGAAGGATGCCGGGATTGAGATGTGTAATATTATGACTTATTCGTCGATTTTGCCTGGGATAGCGAGGGAGGTTTCTTATCAGAATTCTGTTCATGGTTCGGTGATGGAGACGATTTCGGCTGTTGCGAATTGTGGGAGGGGTGAGCGAGCGACGGCTTCTATTATTTATGGGTGGCTTTATGACAAGAAGACTGGTGAGAAGTATGGGGGGTTGGTTTCTGAATATAATGGGTCGAAGTCGATTGAGGAGGCTGAGGCGGAGTTGAGGATGAGTTTGAATGAGTTGTACACGAATGGGTTTGATGAAAAGTTTGAGATGCGGGAGATTGTTGTGAATTCGAAGTCGGTTGAGCCGAAGAAAAAGTTTGGGACGGCGTTGGTTGCGATTTGTTTTGTGAATTATGAAGTTTCGATTTTGGAAGAGTAGTTTTAAATATGGTGGTTGGTTTTATTATTAATGGGGAAGACGACTTTTAATATTTCAAAGAATGATAATTTTAGTGAGTGGTATAGCGAGATTTTAGCGAAGGCAGAAATTGTTGATTTGAGGTATGGGGTGAAAGGATTTGTCGTGATTCGGCCGTGGGGTGCGAGGATAATCGAGAAGATGTATAAGATTTATGAATCTGCGTTGAGGGCAACGGGACATTCTTCTGTGATTTTCCCGGCGGTGATCCCTGAAGGGAATTTTGAGAAAGAGAGTAGTCATGTCGAGGGGTTTGCGCCTGATGTTTTTTGGTTGGAGAAAAAGCAGGGAGAGGAAAGATTGGCGTTGAGACCGACGAGCGAGACTGCGTTTTATGATTTGTATAAGATTTGGATTCGGAGTTATCGTGATTTGCCGATGAAGATATATCAGAGGGCGAATGTTTTTAGGAATGAGACGAAGGCGACGCGGCCGTTGATTAGAAGTCGGGAATTTCATTGGATTGAGTCGCATGATGCATTTGCGAGCAAGAAGGAGGCGGAGGCGCAGGTTCGGGATGATATTGTGATGACGGAGGAGGTTATGCATAAGATTTTTGGGGTGCCGTTTTTGGCGATGAAGAGGCCGGAGTGGGACAAGTTTCCCGGGGCGGAGTATACGATTGGGTCGGATTCGATTATGCCTGATGGTCGGATTATTCAACAGCCGTCGACGCATTTGATTAGTCAGCATTTTGTTAAGGCGTTTGGGTTGAAGTTTAAGGATGATAAAGAGAAGGATAGGGTGCCATGGTTGACTTGTTATGGTCCGGCGATGTCTCGTATTTTGGCGTCGGTGATTTCTGTGCATGGGGATGATGCTGGTTTGGTTTTGCCTTATACGCTTTCCCCAGTTCAAGTAGTTGTGATTCCGGTGGGGAAAGAGAAGACAGAAGACAGAAGACAGAAGACAGAATTGATAAATAAGATTCGAGCGGATTTGATGAAGGATTATATTGATGTTGAGATTGATGATTCGGAGAAGAGGGCGGGCGAGAAGTTTTTTTATTGGGAGATGAAGGGGGTGCCTTTTAGGATTGAGGTTGGGGCTCGGGAGATTGAGAAGGGCGAGGTTGTTGTTTTTATTCGGGATACTCGGGAGAAGGTTTCAGTTAAGATTGAGGATTTGGCTGAGACGATTAAGAATTTTGGGGCGGAGTATGATGAGAGGTTGATTGCTCGGGCTAATGAGGATTTTGCGTCGAGAATTATTGATTGTTCTTCGAAGAGTGAGATTAAGAAAGTTTTGGATTCTGGGAAAATTGCTAGGGTTGGTTTTTGTTCTTGTGATAAAAATGGAAAAAGTTGTGCTGAGTTTATTGAGAAGGAGTTGCAGGCTCGGGTTATGGGCACTCTCGCGAGCGAGAGTGAGACGACAGAGGACAGAGGACAGAGGACAGGGAAGAAATTGGGGAAGTGTTTGTTTTGCGGGAAGAAGGCTAATGTTGTTGTTTATGCTGGGAAGAGTTATTAATCTATCTCGCTGATAATTTCTTGATAAAAATTTTCTTATGTACGTTAGTACACGGCAAAAATTTTTATACTGCGAAATTCTCTACCGATATATATTAATGGGGGGTGTTTGTTTTTTGAGGAAGAAATAGTTTTATAAAATGTGAATCTTTTTTGGGGTTATGGATGATGAGGTTGTTTTGAAGATTGAGGGGCAGTCGCGGCCGTTGGGCGAGTTGGTCGAGGGAGATAAGATTTGGATTAATGGGAAGGCGATGGTTGTTGATAAGCAGTATTTGTTTCAGGCGCATAAGGATACGAATGAGATGATTATTGAGGTGTTTAATCCGGAGAACGAGCGGGAGTATCAGATTAGGTATTTTGATGATCAGGTCGAGACTTCGATTGAGGTTTATGAATTGCAGGGAGATTTTCAGTATGTTAGGCGGGAGCCGAAGACGATTGCGTGGTAGGTTTAGTTTGTAGTGTTTGAATTTGGCGAACTAAGGTTTGCTTATTTATACTTGGCGGTTTTGTTGGATTTGCGAAACACTTTGTGTTTCGAGATTTATACTCGGCGGGCAATGTCTGCCTTGCCGCGTGTCGATTTTGCGAAATATTTATATAGTCTTGGTTACCAAATGTATTCTTATGGTGACACGTGTTGGGAGGAATGATAGGGTTATTCGGGTGAGTCGGTGGCTTGATGAGGAGATTGATAAGTTTATTTCTGATAAGAAAATTAAAATTGAGTTTCCGTCGAAGAGGAATTTTGTTGATAGGGCGGTAATGAGTTTTTTGGAGAAACGAGGTGTGGAGTTTAAATGAAATTTATAATTAAAAGTTGGAGGGTTTATGGATAAGGTTGAGCAGGCTAGGGAAATGTTTTTGGCGCTTGAGGGTAGGGATGAATGTGTTGGAGAGATTGCTCGTCGGGCTTTTTGTGTTCAGGATAGGTTGGCGAACATTTGAGATGTTCGAGGGGTTAGGTGGTAGGTATTAGGTGGTAGGTTCGTGGTGCGATTTCGGAAAACTTCGTTCTTATGTTCGGGCGGCGAATGTTTGGGCTACGATTAGTGGGAATAGAATTGTGGCGTCGCCGTGGACTTTTACAGATTCGCAGTTTTTTGTGAGTTTGCCCCAGGAGATTGCTTCTTCGGGGAGTGCGCCGGAATCTGATGCGTCGTTTTCTTGTGCGCTGTTTATGTAAACTGCGAAGTCTGCGCCGTTTCGAAACATGTTTGCGTTTAAGATGTGGTGTTTCATTATTCCTGCTCCGAGAATTATGACGCCGGTTTTAATTTTGCCGATTGTTGAGTTGTTTATTTCTACGATGTCGTCTGAAACATCGATTTTGAAGTTTTTGTTTTTGTTTTTGAAAAAATATATCATGTCGCCGAGGCTGCCGTCGGTTATTGCTGGGCAGAATACTGGGATGTTGTTTTTTTGGGTCCAGTAGTAGATTGATTCTTCGTTGTCGATTTCTTTTCCTAGTAGGTTGATTAGTTTTGATGTGGGGATTGTTTTGTCTTTGTGTTTTTTGAGGATGGGCATTATGAAGTCTTCGAATTTGCAGTATCGTGAGTTTGGGATTAGCATGTTCCCGGCGCGGTTGATTCCTTTTTCTCGGAGGCTTGCGCCATTTAATTTGAAATCTCCGAGTTTAAAATCTCCGAGGCATTTTATTATATCTTCTTCAATTCCGCCGGCAGTTGTCACGATTACGTCGATGAGTTTGTGTTTCGCGAGGAATCTGAAGATGTCTCGAAGTCCGGATGTGACCATGTTTGATGTGTAGCCAAGGTAGATGAATGCTTTTTGTTCGCGCATTTTTTTGGTTATTTTTATTGCTTGTGCGAGGCTTGATGCTTGTGCTCCGGTTGTTTCATAAGAGTCGATTAGTTTTTCGTAGTTAACTCCGTTGTCGAAGTCGTAGCCTTTTATTGGTATACCTTCGGCTTCTGAGCTTTCACGAAGAATATTTTCTCTTGCAATTTGTTCTTTATTTTTTGGGGACATAGAAGAGTTGTGACTAATAGATTTAGTAATTTTGAATTGGGATGGCTAGTTTTGTAGTCATGTTTTGATGTGTGAGGTGTAGTATATAAATGTTTATAATGTTTAAATTTGTATTTTGTTGATGACTGTAAGTAAGTTTGGTTTATGGTGGGAATACTCTTGTAATGATGGTAAATTTAAAAAATTTGGAGGTGGTGATGGTTTTAGTAGAGACGAGGCGGAAGAACTGGGGGCACAGGTTTTGAAGGAATCTCAAAAAAGTGAAGGATCGGGGGTAGGTCGTTATAGTCTTGTTAGGTTGTCAGGAAGCGAGTTATATGTTCATATAGGAGCTACGGGAAATGTTACTTTGCCTCGTTTGAATAATGGGAAGTTTGGTAGAACATCAGATAGTTCAGATATTCCAGGACTTGGAAGATCTTTGGGCGATGTGGTTTTTTAGGTTTATTTTAAAATATGATAAATGTTTTTTTTGAATTGTTCGAGACTGTCGACGGGAATCATTGCGCCGGTTGCTTCTTGATGTCCGCCACCGGTTGCATCTTCGATATTCGCGATTGCTTTGTTTGTTATTTTTAAAGCGTTTTTCCCTCGGATTGATATGTTTATTTTTTCTGGGCGCCTGAATGCGACGACGATTAGTTTGTCTTTATGGTTGTAGTAAAGTTGGTTTGCGATTTCGGATGATATTGAATTATTGCCGGAGTAAGAGAAAAAAAGAATGTTGGATTTTGGGTCTAATTCTGTTTCTGCTTTTTCTATTTGTTTGTTTAGGAATTTGTTTAGTTCGTTGTATCTTTTGTGGAGTTGTTTTGTGGAGTTGTTTTCTTCGAGGATGTCTTGGGCGTTGTTGGCTTTGAATAAATATTTTATCAGGGTGACGACGTTAGTGATTGTGTCCATGAGCCCGAAGTTTAGCATGCGGATTATTCTGCCGATTTCGCTTGAGGGGAGAGCTTCGAATGGTTCGAGGTTTGGGTTTAGTAGTTCTGGGTTTTGTTTTGCGAATTGGTTTGCGAAATCTGGCATATATGCGTCTCCGATGCATCCGATTGTTGCGAGCCATAGGTCTTCTGAGCGATTGAAGATTTTTTGTGCGATGTATGTTGTTGGTTCGGCAATTAGACTGCCTTCGACTGGTAGACCGCTTCGCTTGTAGACTGATTTGGCGGCTTCTAATGTGTTGTAGTAGGATGTTTTTTGGATTGTTTCTTTTGGGGTTTTTGTTTCGTGGTGGTCGAGCCAGAGCATTGGGATGTTTTTTTGTTCGACTTGTTCTGCGAATTCTTTGCTGAGTTCGGCTTTGTCTAGGATTATGACTAGGTCTGGTTGAAGTTCGTCTACTTTTTTGACGTATTGTTCTTTTAGGTCTGGGAAGGATTTTATTGCGATGCCTTTGCCTCGGTCTAATGCTCGTCTTAGAATTAGGAAGGCGCAGAGTCCGTCGGCGTCGTTGTCGAAGAAGAAGAGTGGGTTTTGTGAGGCTTCTAGGTTTTCTTTTATTTTTTGAAGTTGGGGTTTGGTTAGCATTAGCAGATTATCTTTCCGCTTAAGACTTGTTCTCGGAGGTTTCGGATTTCTTCGTAGATTGTGTTGGCTCGGTTTTTTAGAATTGGTTCTAAGTCGGCGGAGTTTAGTTTTGTGATGTTCTCGATGTTTTTATATTGTTTTATTATTTGGGAGATTTCTTTTTCGGAGAGGGTGAGGTGGGATAGAAATCGGAAGCCTTTTGGTGAGACGGTTTCTTCTGGGTTTTTGTCTATGATTAATCTTGCGATTGAGTCGAGGTCTTGGAGTCCGTCGAAGGTTAGGTTTGATAGTAGTGTTTTGGAGCGTTTTAGTGGTAGGGTTGAGTAGTCCCTTAGTATGTCGTTTTCGGTTTTTTCGACGTCTTTTAGAAGTTCTCGGTATCGCATATGCATAATACTACCTTCTTTTCCGAGTTCGGTGAAGTTACGTTTGACGGAGTTTGATATTTTTTGAATCATTTCGGTTCTTTGGATGATTTGGCAGACGTCGCTAATTGAGACGAGTTCTGACATTTCGAGGAGGTTGAGGTTGGATATGTTTTCGTTTAGGAGTTCTCTTTGTTTTTCTAAGAGTTGGAGTGTTGAGCTTATGTTTCGGATTAGTTCGTTGATTGATTTGAGGTAGTATCTGGATGAGCCATAGTAGAGAGTTGTTTTTTTTCTTCGTTCGGAGATTGCGATGACGAAAGTGTTGGCTTGTTTCGCGGTTCGTTCGGCTGATTTGTGTCGCGTGCCGGTTTCGGTTGTGTGTATTGATGGGTCGGGGTTCATTGTGACGTTTGCCTGGACGATTCGTTTGAGGTCGGGGGAGATTATTATGGCGGCGTCCATTTTGCAAAGTTCGAAAAGTTTTTGGGAGGTGAATCGGCAGTTTATTCTGAAGCCGCCTTCTGCTATGTTTTGAGAATATAATTCTGGTTTGTCGAAGACGATCATTCCGCCGAGGCCTGACCGGAGTAAGTCGTCTATCACATTTCTTATTGCGGTTCCGGGTGAGACTAATTTTATGAAGTCTATTAGTGTTTTTTCTTTTTCTGGAGCCATTGGATTAGATTCGCTTCGCTTCAGATACGCCTTCGGCTTTAGATTCGCTTCGCTTTAGATACGCCTTCGGCTTCAGACTGACTTGGCTTTTTTTATTTGTTTTTGATATCATGGTGTTAGAAAATAAGTCTAGTATTTATATTTTTATGCTTAACTTTTTAAAACGTGGGAATATTTAGTAATATGAAATTTGGAGTTAAGACTTATTTTGATGCGGAGTTTGCGGATTATTTTAAGGATAAGGCGGATTTTTTGGAAGTGATGGCGGTTGTTGGTGAGGATTATTCTTTTTTGGAGGATTATCCTTTGCCGATTGTTGTTCATGCGATGCATTTTTTGTTTGGTGTTAATTGTGCTGATAAATCTTTGAGTGAGAAAAATATGGAGGCGATTGATTTTGCCGTCGAGCTTGCGGATAAATATGGGGCTGAGAAAATTATTGTGCATGCTGGTCGGTTGGTTAATAAGGATTGTTCGGTTGAGCAAGTGGTTGATTTTTTGAAGAAATTTGATGATAGAATTTTGATTGAGAATTGTGGCAAGAGAAATAATTTTGTTTATTCTCCTGAGAATACCAGTAGAGTTTTATTTGATACGGGGAAGAGGTTGATATTTGATGTTAATCATGCTATTGGGGCTGCGAGAGAGTTAGGCGAGGATTATATTAAATTTATTGAACGGTTTTTGAAATTAAAGCCGGTTCATTTTCATATTGGGGGGCAGAAGCTTGGAGTCGGCGATGGACATTTGTTTTTTGATGAGTCTAATATTCCTGTTGAGGAGATATTAAAGATGTTGCCGAGTGATGCCTGGGTTACTATTGAGACTGGAACAGATATTGGCAGGGTCGAGAAGGATTTGGAATTTTTAAGGGGGTTAGTATGATTTTAGGGGTTGAGTCGACGGCGCATACTTTTGGGGTTGCGGTTGTTGATATGGATGGGAAGATTTTGTCGAATGTTAAGGATTCGTATACCACAGAGGGCGGCGGGATGATTCCTTTGGAAGTTCGGAAGCATCATGCTGGAGTTGCTGATGGTTTGTATGAGAAGGCTTTGGTTGAGGCGGGGGCTGAAGAGAAAGATATCGATGCTGTTGCGTTTTCTAATGCGCCAGGGTTGGCTCCTTGTTTGTTGGAAGGTATGAATTTTGTTAAGAAAGTTGCGGGGTGGCTTGGTATACCGGTTGTTTGTGTTAATCATTGCGTTGCGCATTTGGAGATTGGAAAATTAGGCGTTAGGGGTAAGGGGTTAGGCGTTAGTGGAGGCGGGGGAGCTACGGACCCGGTTATGCTTTATGCGTCGGGGGCGAATACTCAGGTGATTGCTTATGAGGCTGGGAAGTATCGGGTTTTTGGTGAGACTTTGGATTTGGGTGTTGGGAATTTTATTGATACGGTTGGTAGGTTTATGGGACTTGGGTTTCCTGCTGGGCCTTGTATTCAGAAGATGGCTGCTGATTATGTTGAAGAATTAAAGAAAGAGCAAGATGACCAGGATGAAAAGGATTTGGTTCCTGAGTTGATTGATTTGCCTTATTCTGTTAAGGGGATGGATGTTGCGTTTTCGGGGATGCAGACTAAGATTAGGAATTTGATTGAGAAGGGCGAGGATAAAAATAAGATTGCGTATTCGATGCAGGAGGTTGTTTTTGCGATGCTGGTTGAGGTGACGGAGAGGGCGTTGGCGCATACTGGGAAGAAGGAATTGTTGCTTGGGGGCGGGGTTGCTTGTAATTCTCGGCTTCAGGAAATGTGTAGGATTATGTGTGAGGAGCGAGGTTGTAAATTGTTTGTGCCTGATAGGAGTTTGTTGGTTGACAATGCGGGGATGATTGGGTATCTTGGACTTAAAATGTTTTTGAAGGGTTTGGGTAAATCTGTTGATGAAATTGATATTGCGCCGAGGGAGAGGACGGATGATGTTGAGGTTTTGTGGAAGTAGAGTATAATAATTTTTATAAAGCTGGTTGTTATATAGTTATTATGGATTTGGAAAATTTTTTAGGAATAGAGCCTCATCTTGAAAGAGCACTAATGTTTATTGGGATTGCCGTTACTATTTTTGGAGTTCTTTCTTTGCTTTCTACTTCGTGGCAAAAAAATATTATGATATATGCTATGTCTGGCTTCTTGATTTTAGCATTTTTGCAGTTTATACTTTTTATTCATTTAATTTTTAAATAATAACAAGTTAGTTGTTAATTCAGCAAAGTTTAAAACCGAGTAATTCCAATATGTTTTATGAGTAGATATACATTTTGGGATATTTTTGTTTGGGTTTTAATCTTTGTTGTTGGAAGTTTGATTGTTAGTTTTCTTATTTATCCTTCAAGTTTTCAATCATTTAAGTCAAATGTGAAAGATATTTTTTCATCTAATTCTTTAAACTCTGTAGATATTTCAAAAAATCCTCAACCTCAAAGTTCATTTTTAGTAAGTTGCCAATCTGAAATGAAAGAAAAAACAAGAATGGCAGAAGAAAGATCTTTACTTAATCTTAATGTTGATATAAGAGAATACAAAGAATTCGATGATACTTATTCTGCCGTTCAATATTTAAGAGAGTGGGGAATTATAGGAGATAGGGTAACGGGGTATAATTTATATCCCGATTTATTTGAGAGTAATCTCGGGAAGACTGTATATGATATTGATTTAAATAAAGAAGAAGATATGCAATACATAATATCATATAACGACATAATTGTTTTTCTTGCTCGTTTTGAATATACAAATGGTGTAGAAAATTATAAAGTTCTTTTACCGATAATTTGTGTTGATGGGGAATTAACCGAAAAATCAATTTGGAGATTTAATACTGCCTAAAAATTTTTTTGTTTTGTGGCGATAGTTTTATAAACCGAATTTTCAAATGAATTATACCAATGAAGGATTTCCTGAGGGTTATTCTTGATTATATAAAATGGCGACTGTATATGATGTGGTGGAGAAGGCGGCTAAGACCGGGAAGGTTGACAAGGGTGTGAACGAGGTTACTAAGGCTGTTGAGCGTGGGGTTGCTAAGTTGGTTGTTGTCGCGTCGGATGTTGAGCCGAAGGAGTTGGTGCAGCATTTGAGTATTCTTTGTGAGGAGAAAGGGATTAAGTTTGTCGAGGCTGATTCGCGGGAGAAGTTGGGGATTTCCGTTGGGATTAATCGGCCGGCTGCGGCTGTTGCTGTTATTGAGGTTGGTGAAGCTGACCTCCAGAAAATAGAGAATAGAAAATAGAGAATAGAAAATAGAGAATAGAATGAAATGGCAAAGGATAAGAAAAAACAAGATAAGAAGCAGGATAAGAAACAAGATAGTAAGCAGGAGAAGAAGAGTGCGGGGTCGAGGGGTTCTGAGAGGTTGACGGAGGAGGGCGCGGTGCCGGCGATTGTCGAGGCGACGTTGGGTCGGGGCGGGACGCGTGGTGAGATTACTCAGGTTAAGTGCAAGATTTTACAGGGGAAGAATCGTGGGAAGTCGATGAGGCGGAATGTTCGGGGACCGGTGGCGAAGCGTGATATTTTGATGTTGAGGGAAACAGAGATTGAGGCGAGGCGGATTGGGAAGAGCAAGTTTGGGGGGAGGAGTTAATGAATAAATTCAAGATTTATTCATCGCTGTTCGCTGTTCGCTGTTCGCTGTTTGCCTTAGATGTTGGGCAACTTCGTTGCCGATTTTATGATGAATTGATAGTGGGGTGTTTGAGATAATGCCGGTTTGTAGTTTTTGCAAGAAGGGGTATGAGTTTCCGCGGGGGACGACGGTTGTGCAGAAGTCTGGGGATGTTAGATATTATTGTAGTTCTAAGTGCCGGAAGAATTTTGAGATGGGGCGAGTTAGTAAGAAAGTTAAGTGGGTTAAGAAGGGGAAGAAGTAAAGCTGGGATTTTTAATTTGTCGTCGGTAAAATTGATTTTTGTGACCTAAATGTTTATAAAGTAAGTTTGGTTTTTTGGCGTATAAGGACGTTTGTGATGAATAAAGATAATTACTCTGCGAAAGATATTACGGTTTTGGAAGGGCTTGGGGCGGTTCGGAAGAGGCCGAGTATGTATATTGGTTCTACTGATAAGTATGGTTTGCATCATTTGGTTTATGAGGTTGTTGATAATTCGGTTGATGAGCATATGGCAGGGGTTGCGACGAAGATTGATGTTATAATAAATAAAGATGGGTCAGTTGTTGTTGAGGATGATGGGCGGGGGATGCCGGTTGATGAGCATCCGATTTATAAGAAGTCGGCGATGGAAATTATTGTTACGAAGTTGCATGCTGGCGGGAAGTTTGACAACAAGGCGTATGCTGTTAGTGGAGGTTTGCATGGTGTTGGTATTTCTGTTGTTTCGGCTTTGTCTAAGGATATGAGGGTTGAGGTTACAAGGGGAGGGAAGGTTTATGCGCAAGAATATAAGATAGGTATACCGAAGGGAGATATGAAAATTATTGGGAAGGCTAACTCTAATTTGCATGGGACGAAGGTTACTTTTGTTCCGGATGATTCTATTTTTTCGACTGTCGATTTTGATTATAAGACTTTGGCGACGAGGTTTAGAGAAACTTGTTTTTTGAATGCTGGATTGAAGATTGTGTTTAGTGATTTTAGGGGAGAGAGTGAGAAGGTTAATTCTTTTCATTATGATGGTGGTTTGGTTGAGTTTGTTAAATGGTTGAACAAGACGAGGAAGCCGATTCATGTGAAGCCGATTTATTTTAAGAGGGAAGAGGGGAAGACTGTTGTAGAGGTTGCGATTCAATATTCGGATTCTTATAACGAGAATATTCAGGGGTTTGTGAATACGATTAATACGATTGAGGGTGGGACGCATGTTGCTGGATTGAAGACGGCGTTGACGAGGGCGATTAATGATTATGGGGCGAAGAAGGGGATTTTCAAGAATGGGCAGAAGTTGACGGGGGATGATGTTCGTGAGGGGATTACTGCTGTGATTTCGTTGAAGATGCAGGAGCCGCAGTTTGAGGGGCAGACGAAGACGAAGTTGGGGAATGGCGAGATTAAGGGGATTGTTGATTCTATGGCGAGTTCTGCTTTGGCTGATTTTCTCGAGGAGAATCCGGTGGTTGGTAAAGTTATTTTGGCGAAGGCGAGTTCGGCTTTGAGGGCGAGAGAGGCGGCGAAGAAAGCGAAGGAGTTGGTTCGGAGGAAGAATGCTCTGAGTGTTGGTTCTGGGTTACCCGGGAAGTTGGCTGATTGTTCAAGTAAGAAGAGAGAGACGACAGAGCTTTATGTTGTCGAGGGGGATTCGGCTGGTGGGACTGCCAAGGGCGGGCGAGATAGAGAGACTCAGGCGATTTTGCCATTGAGAGGGAAAGTTTTGAATGTTGAGAAGTCGAATCCAGCGAAGGCACTTGGGAGTGAGCAGATTTCGAATTTGATTACGGCGATTGGGACAGGGGTTGGGGAGAGTTTTGATATTTCTAAGTTGAGGTATAACAAGATTATAATTATGACGGATGCGGATGTTGATGGGCAGCATATCAAGGCGTTGTTGTTGACGCTGTTTTATCGTTATGTGCCGGAGTTGATTGAGGGCGGGCATGTGTTTGTTGCGGTTGCGCCGTTTTATAAGATTAAGAAGGGGAATAAGGATTATTATGTTTATTCGGGGGATGAGTTGAATAAGAAGATGGCGGAGATTGGGAAGGGTGAGGTTAGCCGGTTCAAAGGTTTGGGCGAGATGAATGATGAGCAGTTGTGGTCGACGACGATGAATCCTAAGACGAGGCGGTTGAAACAGGTTTCGGTTGAGGATGCGGTTGAGGCAGATGAGACTTTTAGTTTATTGATGGGAGATGCCGTTGCTCCGCGTCGGGCTTTTATTGAGGAGAATGCTGAGAAGGCGGAGGTGGATTTATGAAATCGGAGATTTTAGAAATCAGAACGGCTACGCCGGTAGAACAGATTGGCTTTGCCAATCTGGTAGAATGGGCTTTGCCCTGTAGAACGGCTGTCGCCGGTAGATTGACTTTGTGTGGGGGTGGGTTGTGATGGGGGATGAAGTTAAGGTTTCGTTTTGTCCGAAGTGTAAGTCTTATGATGTGAAGTATGTTTTTGGGTTTGGGAATTTGTTTGGGGTTATACCTAAGATGAAGTGTTTGAAGTGTGGGTATACCAATGTGAGTTTTCCGATTTTGGTTGTTGATAAGGGGAAACTTAGGGGGAAGAAGAGATGAATAAGGATAAGGTTATCGAGAATAGGGAGGTTAAGGAGATAGAGGTGGATAAGGCAGAGAAAGAGTCTGAGGAATTTGCTCGGAGGCGCGAGGAGTTGAAGGCGTCAGTGATGGCGAAGGAGTTGATTGATGCAGAGATTTCGTCGGAGATGCGTGAGGCTTATTTGAATTATGCGATGTCTGTTATTGTTGCGCGGGCGTTGCCGTCGGCGGAGGATGGGTTGAAGCCGGTTCATCGTAGGATTTTGTGGGCAATGAATGATTTGGGAATTTATTATAATAAGCAGACGAAGAAGTCGGCGGCGATTGTCGGGGATACGATGGGGAAGTATCATCCGCACGGGGACGCTTCGATTTATGAGGCGATGGTTAGGATGGCGCAGGATTGGTCTTCGAGGTATCCGTTTGTTATTGGGCAGGGTAATTTTGGTTCGATGGATGGAGATGGCGCGGCGGCGTATAGGTATACCGAGGCAAAGATGTCGAAGATTGCGGATGAGTTGTTAATGGATATTGACAAGAAGACGGTGAAGATGATGCCGAATTATTCTAATACTGCCGAGGAGCCGGTTGTGATGCCTGGGCGTATACCTGCTTTGTTTTTGAATGGGGCGAGTGGGATTGCTGTTGGGATGGCGACGAATATTCCGCCGCACAATTTGAATAATACCTGTGATGCGATTTTGACTTGGCTTGATAATCCGGATTGCGAGGATAAAGAGTTGATTGCTGCGATTAGGGCGCCTGATTTTCCGACGGGCGGAAGTGTTAGCGGAGAGATTAAGAGGATTTATACCGAGGGGAGAGGGAAGTTGATTCTTGAAGGGAAGACTGTTATTGAGGAGTCGAAGAGAGTTAAGGATAAGACGAAGATTGTGATTAATGAGATTCCTTATCAGGTTAATAAATCAGTTTTAGTTGAGCAGATTGCGATGTTGGTTCGGGATAAGAAGTTGCCGGACGTTTTGGATATTAGAGATGAGTCGTCGAAAGGTAAGGTCCGTGTTGTGATTGAGTTAAGGAAGGGGGCGGAAGCGAAGTTTACTTTGAATAGGTTGTATAAGTATACTCAGTTGAGAGTTGCGTTTAATGCGAATATGTTGGCGTTGGTTGATTGTGTGCCGAAGTTGTTGACTTTGCGTGAGTATATTGAGGTATACGTGGGACATCGGCAGAAAGTTGTCAGGAAGACGAATGAGTTTGATTTGGCGAAGGCGGAGGGTAGGTTACATATTGTCGAGGGGTTGTTGGTTGCTCAGACAAATATTGATGCGGTTGTGAAATTGATTCGGGCGGCGAAGACGAAGGTTGATGCTGGGTTGCAATTGAAGATTAAGTATAAACTTTCTGATAAGCAGGTTGAGGCGATTTTGGAGATGAAGTTGCACCAGATTACTTCGTTGGAGTTTGACAAGTTGAAGAGGGAGGAGCGGGATTTAAGGGAGTTGATTGCGAAGTTGCAGAAGATTCTTGGGGACGAGAAATTGATTTTGAAAATTATTCGGAAGGAATTAGAGGAGTTGAAGAATGTTTATGGCGATGCTCGGAGGACGAGGGTTGTTGGGGTGGCGAGGGAATTGGAGGAGAAGGATTTGGTTGATAAGAAAGATGTGGTTGTGACGATTACTGATAGGGGTTATATTAAGAGGTTGGATTTGGAGCAATACAAAGAACAGCGACGGGGTGGGAAGGGGGTGATTGGTTCGGAGTTGACGGAGGGGGATTTTGTTAAGGAGTTGCTGACTTGTTCGACGCATGATTATATGTTGTTTTTTACGGATAAGGGGAAGGTGCATTGGTTGAAAGCGTATGAAGTTCCAGCTTCGGCTAAGTCGACGAAGGGCAAAGCGATTGTAAATTTGTTGGAGTTGAAGGATGAGAGGGTCACTTCGATTTTGTCGGTGAAAAAATTTGAGGATTATTTGATGATGGCGACGGAGAAAGGGGTTGTGAAGAAGATTGAGTTGGCGCAGTTTGCTCATCCGAGGAAAGGTGGGATTAAGGCGATTAAGGTTGTCGAGACGGCGGATAGTTTGATTGATGTTAAGCGGTTGAAGGAAGGGCAGGAAGTTTTGTTGGTTACGGCGAAGGGGCAGGCGATTCGGTTCAAGAGTTCTGATGTTCGGGCGATGGGGCGGGCGTCTTACGGAGTAACGGGAATTAAGTTGAATAAAAATGATAAGGTGGTTTCTTTAGAGATTATTCCTGTTACTTCGTCGGAAGTCGGAAGTCAGGGGTTTTCAGTTTTGACTATTTCTAAAAAAGGTTATGGGAAGAGGAGCGAGATTGAGGATTATCGTTTGACTGGGCGGGCGGGGAAGGGCGTGATTAATATGAAGGTGACTGATAAGACTGGGGAGATTGTGAAATCAGAGTCTGTTGTAGGGAATGATAATATTATTGTGACGACGAAGAAAGGGATTGTGATTAGGACGCCGGTGAAGAATATTCGTGTGATGGGGCGGGCGACGCAGGGGGTTCGGGTTATTAGGTTGAAGGATGGAGATAGAGTTTCGGATTTGACGAGGGTGCCGGCGGAAGAGCGATTAGCTGTTAGTAATTAGTTGTTAGGGAGAGGGGAGATTTTTTATAGTGTGGGATTGTTTATATGAGATGGGATATAAGTTGTCGCCGAGTTCGTTGAAGTTGATGGATGAGTGTCCGCGGTGTTTTTGGCTTACGCATCATAAGGTTTGGAAGAGGCCTCAGGGGATTTTTCCGACTTTGCCGTCGGGGATGGATAGGATTTTGAAGGAGCATTTTGATAGGTTTATGGAGCGGGGGGTTTTGCCGCCTGAGATTTGTGAGAGTGGGGAGTGTGTGGGGATGAAGATTTTTGATGATAAGGAGAAGATGGTGGTTTGGCAGAATAATTTTAAGGGGATTTCTTGGGGGGATGGTGATGGGAATGTTTTGAGAGGGGCGGTTGATAATATTTTGGTTAGGGATGGGAAGTTGATTGTGTTGGATTATAAGACGAGGGGGTATCCGTTGAAGGAGGGGACGGCGGAGTTTTCGCAGAATCAGTTGGATACGTATAATTTTTTGCTTAGGAAGAATGGGTATGAGACGGAGGATTTTGGGTTTTTGTTGTTTTATATTCCTAAGAGTGTGACGGAGACGGGAGAGGTTGTGTTTGATACGGAGTTGGTTAAGATGCCTACGGATGTTTCTAAAGCTGAGGATGTTTGGCGTGGGGCTTTGGTGATGTTGGAGGGGGAGTGTCCGGGTGAGACTTGTGAGTGGTGTATGGGGGTAAAAAAAAATAAGTCTTTTAAAAAAATACGTGAGGAGTATCCGAAGGCTTATGTCTCGTGGGATGAGAAAGAGGAGATGCAACTTTTGAGTTTGTTTAAGGATGGAAAGTCTTATTCTGAGATTGCTGAGTTATTAGGGAGAAAGAAGGGTGGGGTGATTTCTCGGTTGAGAAAATTGGGTGCTATTAGGGATGGCAAATAGATAAACTTAAAATTGTGGTATTTCTTGGTAGGGTATGGTATACGCGTTGAAGCCAGAGGATAGGGCGAGACATGAGAAGATAAATCCCTTATTGGAGGATTGTGGTTGGGAGATCCAGAATTATAGCGATGCGAATCCGGGTGTTGCGAAGGGAGTTGCTGTTGAGTATTTTCCGATGGGGAGTGTTGGAGAAGCGGATTATGTTTTGTTTGTGAATGGAAAGGCTGTTGGTATTGTTGAGGCTAAGAAGTTGGGTGAGGGAGCGTTGATAAGTAAGGAGCCTCAGGCTGAGAAATATTCTAAGGGATTTCCAGAGTGGGTTAAAAAGATAGATGAGAATCCTCCGTTTGCGTATATCGCGACTGGTTCGAAGTTTAAGTTTATTAATTATTGGGACCCTAAGCCGAGGAGCAGGGATGTTAAGGCGTTTCATCGGCCGGAGTATTTTGAGGAGTTGGTTAAGAAGGGTCGTGGTAAGAATTTAAGGAGAAAGCTTGCTGAGAATAAGGCTTATGAGAATTCTCGGTTGTGGTCTGCGCAGAAGAGGGCGATTGATAATATTAAGAAGTCACTTTCTGAGAATCATCCTCGGGCTTTGATTCAGATGGCGACTGGTTCGGGGAAGACTTACGCTGCGGTGAATTTGGCTTATTATTTGAAGAAGAATTGTGGGGCTAAGAGGATTTTGTTTTTGGTTGATAGGTCGAACTTGGGGGATAATGCTTATGACGAGTTTGATAGTTTTAATGTTCCGAAGGATGGGCGGAAGTTTACGGATATTTATAATGTTCAGCATTTGAAGATGAATAAGGTTGGGGCTTCGAATGATGTGGTTGTTTCGACGATTCAGAGGATGTATTCTATTCTTAAGGGAGAGAAGGAGGCTAAGTTGGATGAGGAGGGCGAGGTTGTTGTTGATCCAATGAAGGCGAAGGAGTCTTTGAAATATAATAAGAAGTTGCCGATTGAGGAGTTTGACTTTATTGTTATTGATGAATGTCATCGGTCTATTTATAATTTGTGGAAAGAAGTTTTGGATTATTTTGATGCTTTTTTGATTGGGATTACTGCGACGCCCTCGAATCATACGATTAGTTTTTTTGATCAGAATTTGGTGATGGAGTATGGGCATAAGGAGGCGGTGATGGATAATGTGAATCTTGATTTTGAGGTTTATGATATTAAGGCTAAAATAACTGGCGAGGGTTCTAATATTCCTGGGGGTGTTAGCGTCGGTAAGTTGAACATGAGGACAAAGGAAGAAACTTGGGCTCGGACGGAAGATGAGATTAGTTATGTGGCTGAGGAGTTAGATAAGAAGGTTACTTCGAGGGACCAGATAAGGACTGTGATTAAAACTTTTAAGGATGATTTTTTAGTGAAGGCTTTTCCGGAGAGGAAGCATGTTCCTAAGACTTTGATCTTTGCGAAGGATGATGCGCATGCGGAGAGGATTGTGGGTGTTGTTCGTGAGGTGTTTGCGGAGGGCAATGATTTTTGTAAGAAGATTACGTATAAGACTGAGGGAGTGACGCCGAAGGAGTTGATTAGAGAGTTTCGGAATGAGTTGCCTTTTAGGATTGCGGTCAGCGTTGATATGATTGCGACGGGGGAGGATATTAAGCCGTTGGAGGTTGTGTTTTTTATGAGGTAGGTTAAGAGTCGTCAGTATTTTGAGCAGATGAAGGGGCGGGGCGTTCGGGTGATGAAGAACAATGAGGACTTTAGGGCGGTTAATCCTGGGG
>Ga0315543_1001437_pt1 | contig 25723 bp, 23 predicted proteins | sample SalMarSW160210MG_2_FD_203098 | JGI IMG/M metagenome (GOLD analysis project Ga0315543, IMG submission 203098) | Salt marsh sediment microbial communities from the Plum Island Ecosystem LTER, Massachusetts, United States - Salt Marsh Sediment SW1601-210 ... | reverse complement strand
TTTATTGGATTTTTGTAATAGTTTTATTAGGGGTCCGGTCCTACGTATGCTGGGTAAGGAACAGATAAGACCATGACCAATGGTAGTTTGTTATGACAGTGGGTTTTATTCAGTTTGCGCCCATCCTAGGCGATGTTCAAGCAACAATACGTAAGATCGACAGGTTTATCGCCCTTGCCAAGACGGCAGACCTCCTCGTCCTGCCAGAGTTATGCAATTCCGGCTACAATTTCGAATCACACGAGCAAGCCTGGGATACATCGGAGGTGATCAAAGACAGCATCTTTATCCGACACATCGAATCCATATGCCGTGGAAATAACCTGTACATTGTGTCTGGATTCAATGAAAGGGACAATGACCACTTATATAATTCGGCAATATTAGTTGGGCCTAACGGCTACATCGGCCAATATCGCAAACTACATTTATTCGACAATGAAAAGGATTACTTTACACCCGGAAATATTGGTCTACCCATTTTTGACATAGGTCTGTGCAAGGTAGGTATGCTTATCTGCTTTGATTGGATATTCCCGGAAGTCTGGCGGATACTGGCCCTAAAAGGTGCGGACATTATCTGTCATCCCTCAAATCTTGTCATACCAGGGTTAGCACAGAAGGCAGTTCCCGTACATGCCGTTACTAATCGTGTTTTTGTAATAACTGCAAACAGGATCGGGGCTGAGGGGAACCTCACGTTCACCGGTCTGTCAACTATTGCTAATCCGAGAGGTGAAGTACTTGTTCAAGCTTCCCAATCAGACGAAGAAATCAAAATCGTAAACATTGACATCTCGATGGCAAGAGACAAGATGGTGACACCACGAAATGACGTATTGGCAGATAGAAGACCTAAAGAGTATGCACGTCTGCTCAAAACTTAATTGTAAACTAACCCCACCTGCAGCTAACCGAGGCCATTATCGCTCTTCCAGCGTTAGGTGAGTTCTGATGTCGAGCCGCCCCCTTACTTATTATTATGCAATAAGTTACGGAAGCGAAGCGAGCTTGACTTACCGGCCTTTCTCACTGTCGGTAGAAAATAACTAAATTGGTAAAAAAAGATGAACGTTGGGAACTATTAACCTCCATCTTCAGTTAAAAAAATACTTTACGGATTTGTAATGTTTTCGTATAATTGATAAATGACAGTGAAAATATGGTGTTCACCTGGTAAGGCAAATGAGACTCTCGGCTGTTGAAAAATACGGACTCAGATGTTTGATAGCTCTGGCGCGGAAGGGGTCAAACGGACAGTTATCTATTTCTGAGATTGCACAATTGGAGGGCCTCTCCATCCCTTATACCTCCAAGCTTCTGTCAATTCTGCGCCGGGCCGGTTTAGTAACTGCTGTTCGCGGTCGGGGTGGCGGGTTCCGCCTTAAACAACATCCTAGCAAGGTTAACTTGCTGGAGGCGATCACCTCCCTCGGCGGCCCATTAATTGCCCTTGATAATTGTACCAGATATACCGGACAGCTGGACAGATGCGTGCACGTGGGTAATTGTTCCCTGTACGTGGTTCTTCATAGCCTGGCCGAGCACCTGGGTGAGTTACTTTCCAGTACTTCCTTGCAGGACCTGATTGACAGCAAGAAACTCACCACTGGTAGGGTAGCCGTTTCTCGCCTTCGAACGACCGGTCCTCTTTTGACTTCCGGTCTGACCCAAAAAACAAATAACAGCAGCAAGCAAAAGGTAACGAACGTAGGAAATAAAGGTTAACATACCCATGACTGAAAAAAACCCACTGCTTGATTTCAGAGATATACATGTTGAAGTAGAAGGCAAGGAGGTTATCCGTGGGGTTTCGCTGCGGGTATACTCCGGTCAGATTCATGCCATTATGGGCCCCAACGGTTCAGGCAAGTCCTCTCTTTCGAATGCTCTGATGGGACATCCTGATTACTCCATCATCAAAGGCGAGGCTTACCTCGACGGCCAGAACCTGTTGAAAATGAGCGCTGATGAGCGCTCCCACGCTGGCCTATTTCTTGCCTTCCAGTATCCTCTGGCCATTCCCGGTGTCACTGTAGCCAACTTCTTGCGGACAGCGCTGAAGTCACACCGTGGGAAAGACGCCGATATGTCGGATTTTCGCAAAATCTTCCTCAAGCAGATGGACGCCTTGTCGATTGATCGTTCTTTTGCCACCCGGTATTTGAACGAAGGATTCTCCGGCGGGGAAAAGAAGAAGGTTGAGATTCTGCAAATGGCGATGTTGAATCCCAAGATAGCGCTCCTGGACGAAACCGATTCCGGTCTGGACATCGACGCATTAAAGATCGTGTCTAATGAAATCAATCGCTTCCACAACGATAACAACGGCATCCTGCTGGTGACTCACTACCAGCGCTTGCTCAATTATGTGAAGCCACATCATGTTCATGTTATGATTAATGGCCGGCTGGTTAAGTCAGGCGGACCCGAACTTGCCCTCCAGCTTGAGGAAAAAGGCTACGACTGGATTGAAAAAGCGACCCGGGGAAAAGTCGAGGTGTAGATATGTCTGATTCCGCCAAGCAGCCCAACAGCGATCTAACAAACCTCAACAGTGACTATGCCACCAAGTATGGCTTCCGCGATCCGGTGGATTATTTTCACAAGGGTGCCAAAGGCATCAACCATGAAGTGGTTGAAATGATCTCCAAGTTGAAAAAAGAGCCGCGGTGGATGACCGACCGCCGTCACGAGGCGCTTGATATGTTTTTTTCCAAGCCAATTCCCCAGTGGGGAAACACGGCTCTCCTCAACGAGATTGATTTCCAGAATATCTATTATTTCGTGAAGCCGGTCGAAGAGATGAGTAAGGACTGGGACGATGTGCCCGAGTACATCAAGAAGACGTTTGATAGGCTTGGCATTCCTGAAGCGGAGAAAAAATTCCTCGGCGGTGTTTCAGCCCAGTACGAGTCGGAGGTTGTCTACCACTCGATGCGTGATGATTTGAAAAAACAGGGAGTCATCTTCCTGAGCATGGACAGCGGTCTGCACGAGCAGGAGGAAATTGTCCGGAAATACTTCGGCACAGTTGTTCCGCCTACCGACAACAAGTTTGCGGCCCTGAATACGGCCGTATGGTCGGGCGGGTCGTTCATTTACGTCCCGCCGGGTTTGGATGTCAAGATTCCCCTGCAGGCTTATTTCCGGATCAACATCGAGAACATGGGGCAGTTTGAACGGACGCTCATCATCGCCGACAAAGGCTCGCGGGTGCACTACATCGAAGGTTGCACCGCCCCGATTTATTCGACTGAATCGCTGCATGCGGCAGTCGTGGAAGTGATTGCTCTTGAGGGGGCTTATATCCGATATACCACGATTCAAAACTGGGCCCGCAATATCTTCAACCTCGTCACCAAGCGTGCCTCGGCCTACCGGAATGCCACCGTAGAATGGATCGACGGGAATATCGGTTCTCGGCTGAGCATGAAGTACCCGTGCATCCAGCTTATGGGCGAAGGGGCTAAGGCCGAAGTGCTCTCGGTTGCTTTTGCCGGAATTGACCAACATCAAGACGCCGGCGCCAAGGTTATCCACGCTGCTCCCAATACCTCGTCACGCATCACGTCTAAGTCAATCTCAAAGGATAACGGACGCGCCTCGTATCGTGGGCTGGTGAAGATTTACAAGAATGCCGTAAATTCTAAAGCCTCGGTTGAATGCGATGCCCTGCTGATCGGTGAAGAAGCCCGTTCCGACACTTATCCCACGATGGAAATTGACAACGACCAGGTCAAAGTGGAACATGAAGCGCGAGTATCCAAGGTCGCTGAAGAACAGTTGTTCTACCTGACTAGCCGCGGTCTCACTGAGGATGAAGCCCGTCTCTTGATCGTCAACGGTTTTATGGAACCCTTTACCAAGGAGCTCCCGATGGAATACGCAGTGGAGCTCAATCGGTTGATTGAACTTGAAATGGAAGGCACGGTAGGGTAAAAATGAACAAGACGTCTACCAAAAGCACCCCCGGCTCTGAATACCTGATTGACGAGTTTGCTCCGGCGCTTAAACGAGGTCCGCAGTGGCTCAGGAAACGGCGGCGGGTGTTGCGTCAAGAGTTCAATAGCACCCCTCTCCCCCATCGAGGACTGCATACATGGAGATACACCAACCCGAACAAGTTCTTGATAAAGCACGATACTGTTTTAGATACTGCCTTCGGCAATGGCTACAATGCTGTCGAAAAAGTCGAGCTAACCCACCTTGAACAAGGACACCTGTCAGGTCTGGTGACCGATCACGGCGGGCAAGAAATCAAGTTTCACGGCCTGGAGGAACTTTCTGAAAAAGGTATTGTTGTCACTACGCTCTCAGAAGCAGTGAGCAGACATCAGGAGATTGTCGAGAGGTACTTGTACCAATTGGTCAATGGTAAAACGGGCAAGTTTGAGGCGATGAACGGAGCTTTATTCAATGACGGGATATTCATTCATGTCCCTAACGGCCAAACAGTCGAGAAACCTCTGCACCTGCTGCATGAAGCTGGACGAGAGAACTCAGCCCACTTCCACCGGGTGCTGATCGTGGTTGGAAAAAATGCCGAACTGACAGTCATCGATGAATACGGAGGGGGTGCATCCGACATAGATCAAGGCGTCAGTTATACCAACAGCGCCGTCGAGATTTTTGGGTCGGAGGAAAGCCGGGTTCGTTACGTTCTGCTTCAGCGCCAGGCGGCGGCTGCCCATTTGTACCTGACCCACCGGGCCAGAATTGAGCGGGGAGCAACCATGTTGACCATACCCCTTTCCTTCGGGGCTTCCACATCAAAGCAGAACTTCGGCGTCACCCTCAATGGCGAAGGAGCCGAAAGTAAGATGTACGGACTTTTGTTCGGATCGGGACACCAGCATTTTGATAATCATACCTTACACCACCATGTCGCCGGCAGAACAACATCAAATATAGATTTCAAAGTAGCGCTTCGAGACCGGGCGGTATCAGCGTACACCGGCTTGATTCGTATTGAAAAGGGAGCCAAGGCATGCGAAGCCTACCAGGAAAACCGAAATCTGTTGCTTAACAAGGGAGTCAAAGCTGAAACCATTCCGGAGCTTGAGATACTCAATGAAGACGTGAAATGCTCGCACGGCGCCACGATTGGCCCGATTGACCCCCTCTCTGTATTCTACCTGACCTCACGCGGCATTCCGCAGAATGAAGCGGTGCAGATGATCGTGTCCGGCTTTGCGGAGTCAACTCTCAAGCAGATACCTGAGAACCTCAAAGAACGAATCACCGACTCTGTGGCTCAACGATTAGAGGACATATAGTTTATGGCTGAATTCGGAAAAGTTGCAAGCGTGAAGGATGTCCCCGAAGGCAGCATGAAAGCGTTTGAAATTGGTTACCACCGGTTCGTCCTCTGCCACATCAGTAGTGGCATTTTCGCTGTCGCGGATGAGTGCTCCCATGATTCCGCGCCCATAAGTGACGGTGAATTGCGTGGGGAAGAAATCATCTGTCCCCGCCATGGAGCGCGGTTCAACGTTAAGGACGGGAGCGTAAAAGCCCCTCCCGCATTGGTCCCAATTGACACCTACGAAACCAAAGTCGAAGGAGACGACATATACGTTCTGCTCGACTAAGTCAAGAAGTGCCATCAGGAAAGTAAAGGTGGATGGAATTGAAAACAAAAAACAATCCGACGGCTATTGACGTCGAAAGCTGTCGATTAAACCACGAAAGCATCAAGGCAGACTTTCCCATACTCGACCAGAAGGTCAACGGTCACCGTCTGGTATATCTCGACAACGCTGCCACCACCCAAAAACCACGAGTGGTCATTAATGCTCTTATCGAGTACTACCGAAAGACGAATGCCAATATCCATCGAGGATTCCATTCCCTGGCAGAAAAAGCCACTAAAGAATACGAACAGACGCGCGAACACGTGGCTCGTTTCATAGGCGGTGTTGACCCCAACGAAATCATCTTTACCAGGGGGACAACCGAATCGATAAACCTCGTGGCCTACTCGTGGGGCGATACCAACATCAAGGAGGGCGACGAGATTGTTATTACAGAGATGGAGCATCACTCCAATCTCGTCCCGTGGGTGATCCTCGCCCAGAAAAAAAAGGCGGTGCTTAAGCAGATACCAATCACACTCTGCGGGCATCTCGATCTCAGCGACATTGACAAGATTATAACATCAAAGACAAAACTGCTGGCCCTGACACACATGTCAAACGTGCTGGGTACAATCAACCCGGTTGCGGAATTGACTGAGCTAGCCCACAGACGCGGCGCTGTGGTTCTGGCCGATGGTGCCCAGGCTGTCCCCCACTTACCGGTCGATGTGAAAGCTCTGGGGGTAGACTTTTATGCCTTCTCCGCGCACAAGATGCTCGGTCCTACTGGAGTAGGGGTGCTCTATGGACGTCGCGAGCTGCTTGAAGCGATACCGCCGTTTAACTTGGGCGGAGAGATGATTCGTGAAGTTCGATTTGACCGAATCACCTGGGCTGACGTGCCATATAAATTCGAAGGTGGAACGCCCAATATCGGCGACGTCATAGCCTTCGACTCGGCGCTAACGTATCTGGAAGAGTTGGGGATGGATAACGTCCGACAGCATGAGATTAACCTTGTACAATATGCTATTGAACAGCTGTCGGGTCTTGACGGAATTGAAATCCAGGGGCCGCAGGAATCTTCTCTGCGGGGTGGGGCAATATCGTTTACTGACAAGGACATTCATCCGCATGATATCAGCCAGTTTCTTGACTCACGGGGAGTCGCCATTAGGGCCGGTCACCACTGCGCCCAGCCGCTGATGCGCACTCTCGGCAAGGTTGCCACAGCAAGGGCGTCTTTGTATATTTATAACGATATGACCGACGTTGACGAGCTGGTGCGAGCGTTGATAGACATGAGGAAATACTTTGGACTATGAGCGAATCGCTTGACAATATGTATCGCGACATCATCCTCGACCACTACCGGTCCCCGCGGGGAAGAAAGCCACTGAACAAGTCGGACATCACTTCCAACGGCGTCAACCCTTCCTGCGGCGATGAGATTTCCATTGAGGTGGAACTCGATGACGGCATGGTCAAAGACGTTCACGTTGACTGTCGCGGTTGTGCCATTTCGGTGGCATCCGGTTCCATACTGGCGGAAGTAATCAAGGGTAAACCCCTCGCAGAGGTCAAGAGAATCGCTCAGATGGTCAGAAGAGTACTCAAGGGAGAGCAGATGGATATCCCGGATGAACTGGGTGATCTCGATGCCTTGCAGGGGGTGCGTTATTTTCCGGTGCGTATAAAGTGTGCCCTTTTGGCATGGCTAACCCTCATGGAAGGAATCAAGAACCACGAGAACGGCCACGGTGATGTCCGCACCATCGTGTCGACCGAAGACGGTGAGTAAGTTCTGGCGTTTGTCATGGTTCGACTCCGCTCACCATGACGTAGGTCACCCAGTGTGACTTTGTTGATAAAGCGGCCAACGGCCGTCACCCTGAGCGGAGTCGAAGGGTGAGCGCAACCCAAGAGAATACCAAGTGGAAGCATAGCTTGCGGGAAAAAACATGCCAGTGCCAACTAAAGAAGAAATCATCGCAGCCCTCAAATCGGTCTATGACCCTGAGATTGGTATCGGCATCGTCGACCTTGGCTTGGTGTACGATGTTAATGTAGAACCGGAAGGGAAGATTCAGATCAAGATGACCCTCACCACACCGGCCTGCCCGTATGGAGAAATTCTCATTGCCCAGGCACATAGGGCAGTGGCTGAGCTGGAAAGTGTTAAGGAAGTCGAAATCAGGCTTGTCTGGGATCCGCCTTGGAACCCTAAAGAGATGTGCTCCGATGCTGCCAAAGACATTCTCGGCCTCTGGTAGCTTATCGGAAGCTGTTCTGTGCTAAAGCGGCAATTGTTTCTTTACATCGAAGGCCGATTCCGTTAGAATAAATGCCATGGGTTATTATTGTACTTTGTGTAGCAGGAAAACTGTCTCCACTGGGAGCGAGGCTCTATGTGTTCTCTGAGCGGAGAAAGGTTAAGCGACACAAGAACACCCCTTAAGCGATGCAGAAGTCTTGTTAGGTGAATTCATGAATGACGACAAGAATAAGGCTGACATAGCTTCTCTGAAAATTGATCGCGACAAAAGACAAAGCGACCGCCCCAGAAGTAAAAAATGGATGGTGCTTGTCTGGGTAGCGGTTATCGCAATTGTAGTTGTTGCCTACTTCTTGTTCAAGGAAAGCATTACCCCAGCGAGGAAAGTCAAAGTAGCAACGGCTACCCTGATTACCGGTTCTGATGCTGAAGCAAGTCTGGTGGCTACCGGATACGTAGTGGCACAAAGAAAAGCGGAAGTAGCCTCCAAAGGAACCGGACGGCTGCTGTATCTCGGTTTTGAGGAAGGTGACACTGTCACTGTTGGCGAGGTAATCGCCATTCTGGACAACGACGACATTAAAGCAAATCTGGAGCTGGCCAAAGCTGAGCTTGTCAAGGCGGAGGCGGACTCTCTCAACGCCGGGCGCAGCTATCGCCGCGCCAAGGAGCTGTTTGAGTCCGGTTCCATAAGAGAAACCGAACTTGAGTCAGCCGAGACATTGTACAAATTTGCCCTGGCCACGGTGGCAGGAGCCGCCGCTAACGTTAAAGCCGCCGAGGTGGCTTTGGAGAATACGTACATCAAGGCGCCCTTCGACGGCACGATTCTCACCAAGAACGCCGATGTCGGTGAGATTGTGGCTCCCTTTGCATCGTCCGCTTCATCAAAAGGGTCGGTTGTGACGCTGGCTGATATGAATTCACTGGAAGTTGAAGCTGATGTAGCCGAGTCGAATATCCACAAGGTAACAGTCGGGCAGCGGTGTGAGATAATTCTCGACGCCTATCCCGACACGAGATACCCCGGATACGTAAAGAAGATTGTCCCAACCGCCGACCGGGCGCGAGCGACAGTATTAACCAAAGTCGCCTTCTTACAGAGAGACGACCGCGTGTTACCGGAAATGTCCGCCAGGGTGAACTTCTTCGTCGACGATAGCGCAACCTTGAAGGTTAAGCAAAGACCGGTGGTTGCAGTTCCAAAAGAAGCCATCACCACTCGTAACGAACAAAAGGTTGTTTTCAAGGTCGAGAACGAGTACGTTACAGCAGTGCCCGTGAAAACGGGGCGGGAGTTAGGATCAATGACAGAAATCATAAGCGGCATCCGACAGGATGAGCGCGTCGTTCTGTCTCCTCCCGGTAAAATGGCCTCCGGTCAAAAGGTTGAAATATCGTATTAAAATATCGTATCTTTGTGCATGGCAGATGTCCTCCGTCTACCATGTTAGCGTAGTCTGGCAGCAGATGAGGAGAGACTACCCTAAAAGTCGGTTCGCAAGGTATGGAGGTATCAAGAGCAATCGCGATACAACATACAGTGAAGTTCGTCATTCCCGCGCAAGGGCTTGTTGAAAAAGTCCCGTTCTCGTCATTGCGAGCGGCAGCGAAGCAATCTCAGCTATTGAATGACAACGAGATAGCCACGTCGCTTCGCTCCTCGCTATGACACTTTCTATGTTTTTCAACACACCCGAAAGCAGGAATCCAGAAGAAGTGACTCTAAGTCCACCAACACACTTTGGATGGTCAGCTGGAAGTGACAAAAAAATGGATTCCTGTTTTCACAGGAATGACGACCTCGCTTTTTTCTCCTCGGCACGTTTAAGACAGCCTCAAAACGTCCGCCTCCCACAAGTATATGTAAGGAAGAATGATGACAGAACCACTTGTACAACTGAAATCAGTAGATAAGTCCTACTGGCGCGATAGTCTGGAGATACCCGTTCTGCACAATATCAACTTCGAAGTCCCAGAGGGCGAGTTTCTCGGTCTTATGGGGCCTTCCGGGTCCGGCAAGACAACGCTGTTGAATCTCATTGCCGGCATCGACCGACCTTCCTCAGGACGTGTCGTCGTATGCGGCGAGGACCTGTCCCGCCTTTCCGAGGGTGCTCTGGCGCGCTGGCGGAGTCGGAATATCGGTTTTGTGTTTCAGCTTTACAACCTCATGCCGGTTTTAACCGCCTTCGAAAACGTGGAACTTCCACTTTTGCTGACGAAGTTGAATCGCTCGGAAAGACGGCGCCAGGTGGAAACCGCGCTTTCTATTGTCGGGCTGGCTGACCGTATGAAACATTATCCCAGCCAGCTCTCGGGTGGACAAGAACAGCGGGTGGCCATTGCCCGTGCCATCGTAACCGATCCGAATTTACTGCTGGCGGATGAGCCAACGGGCGACCTCGACAAACAATCGGCCAAAGAGATAATGGAGCTTCTATCCCGTCTAAACAAAGAATTCAACAAAACCATCATTGTGGTAACACACGATCCGCGAGCCGCAGAGAAAGCCCGCATTATTCGACACCTTGACAAAGGGGAACTCGAAGCGGCATGAGAATTGCGAAGCTGATACGAAAAAACGCGACCCGCCGTCCCCTCCGTACCGCCCTGACGGTTCTCGGACTGGCCATCGCCGTGATGGCCTTTGTAATTATCCGGACTACTGTTCACGCTTGGTATTCCGATGTTGAAGCTTCTTCACCGAACCGCCTGGTGACGCGCAATGCAGTATCAATGGTTTTTCCGCTTCCTTTATCATATAAGGAGAAAATCGCCAAGGTTGACGGCGTGACAGGTGTTTCTTATGGCCAGTGGTTTGGGGGAATATATGTGGATCCCAAAAACTTTTTCGTGCAGTTTGCTATCGACCAGACCACCTTTTTTGATTTGTATCCCGAATACATAGTACCCCCTGACCAGTTGGAGGCCTTCTTGGCAGAACGCAACGCCGCCATCGTCGGACGCAAGCTGGCTGATCGTTTTGGCTGGTCGGTGGGCGACGCTGTCAGACTCACCGGAACCATCTACCCGGGTGATTGGGATTTCATCATTAGAGGGATTTACACGGGAGCCAAGGAAAACACCCAAGAAGTAGCATGGTTTTTCCGTTTCGATTATATCGATGAACGAATGCGTATCGAGGCTCCTCCGCGAGCAGGCAAACTGGGATGGTACATCGTGCGGATTGCCGACCCCTCTCAGGCAGCCGCTATCTCGAGAAATATTGACAGCTTGTTTGAGAATTCACTTGCGGAAACACTAACTGAAACTGAAGAAGCTTTCAACCTCGGCTTCGTTGCCATGGGTAGTTCCATCATATTTGGTCTCAACATCATTTCAATTCTCGTCATCGGAATCATCTTCTTAGTGCTGACCAATACCATGGCTATGACGGCCCGTGAAAGAGTATCTGAGTACGCAATAATGAAAACCCTCGGTTTCAGACCGTTTCAAATAAGCAGCCTAGTCTTTGGTGAATCGCTTTTCATTGCGGCTCTTGGGGGTGCTTTCGGCCTGGCCATAGCGCTTCCGGTAAGAAAACTCGTTGCCGTAGTTATTGATTACTACGTCCCCGCCTTCAAAATAGAACCCGTGACCTTCGTCCTGGGCGCACTGGCGTCAATCCTCGTCGGACTTCTGGCGGCAATCTTTCCGACAGTCAAAGCCGTTCGTACTCCGATTGTAGATGGCTTGAGGATTATAGATTGAGGGGTATACCATGAGCCTGCTGCTGGCTTACTCGTATAGAAACATCCTCACGCGGAAACTCACCTCTCTGCTGACGATCTTTGGCATTGCCCTAGTTGTTTTCGTTTTTTGCGCCGTGCTAATGCTCTCCAACGGCCTGAACAAAACTCTAGTCGACACCGGCTATAACGACAACGTCATTGTCATTCGCCGCGCCTCGCAAACGGAAGTACAGTCTATTATCTACCGCGATGTGGCAAATATCATCAAAGCCGACCCGGCTATCCAAGCACAAGAAGACGGCTCCCCCATGTTTACCAACGAAATACTGGTACTGATAACACAACCGAAAAGAGACAGCGGCGAGCCGGGCAATGTTCCGGTGCGGGGAGTTACCAAAGTTTCTATGAAGCTTCGGCCCGACATGAAGATTGTTCGCGGCAGGATGTGGCGAGAAGGAACGTCCGAAATTATCGCCGGCGCCAAAGTAGCCGAGACCTTCCAAGGATGCGGACTTGGCGAAACGGTCCGCTTCAGTATGCGAGACTGGACTATTGTGGGTATCTTCGAATCCAATGGTTCCGGTTTTGAGTCAGAGCTCTGGGGTGATACAAGGCAGTTGATGGATGCCTTCGAGCGACCGGTGTTTTCATCACTGACCATGCGGCTGGCCTCGCCGGCTGATTTTGATGCCATGAAGACGCGCTTGGAGAATGATCCAAGACTCGCGGTCGAAGTGAACCGGGAGAAAGAGTACTATGCTGAACAATCCAAGTTCACCACAATCTTTATTAACATATTGGGAATAGTGATAAGTGTCGTCTTGTCCCTCGGAGCCATCGTTGGCGCCATGATAACCATGTATGCTTCAGTCGCCAATCGCACAGTGGAGATCGGTACATTGCGGGCGCTCGGCTTTAGCCGTTTCTCAATACTCAAAGCCTTCTTGGTTGAATCGGTTCTGATTGCGTTAATAGGCGGGGCGCTTGGCATCCTGGGCGCCAACTTCTTGCGGTTCCTGGAGGTGTCGACCACCAATTGGGATACGTTTGCCGAATTGGCATTCTCGTTTAAAACCTCTCCGCAGATCATTGTGTTTGCTATTGTGTTTGCCGTTGTCATGGGCATTGTCGGCGGCTTTCTGCCGGCGGTGCGAGCCTCACGACTTCAGATAATCAATGCCCTGCGCGCCAAATAGATAGACTTGGCTACATAAAGTGTAACTTTAGGTGGCCGATCAAGAATTGCCTGAAAAGCTCTCCGTATAGCCTACCGACGACGCCTGACGTAAACGGGAGCACCGTCAGAGGTTGCAAAATCAGCACTCAGCACCGTGCCGTCTACTTTGACAAACGGCCCGGTGAAGGGTTGCCTCATGTCCCAGGAATGCACCAATATCCTTGTGATGTTCTCCAAGGTGTCATATCTGGTTGAGACACTGAGGCCCTCCACAAGCGATGTAGCTTGCGACCTTCCTTCGACAATAACTTGGGTTTTGACCACCGAGATGTCAACCGATACTATTCCGGTGTCGACCTTGTAGGTCGCCACGATGGGAACCAGATCGGAAACTGGTTTGGCCTCACCGGTTATGGTATGAATGATGTAAACCAAGTCAGCGAGCGCCGGGGCGACACAGTCACCATTGACGTCTGAAGCTGCAATCTGACGATCCTTGTCAACGACAAAGGCACTCATTCCCTCCGCGAAGTAATTCGTGAGGACAACAGCGTCGGCTACTGAAAAGGCCTGACCGTCCAGATTGACATCGCCGCTACCGGGCTGACAGTCGGACAGAGTTAGCGGAGGATGGCTACAACTCAACCAAAGAAGTAGTACCACTGTCGCCCCCGATACAGCAGCAATCGCTCTTGCCAATCTCATCATCTTCTTGTCCGGAATGTAAACTTAATTCAAATATAGCCAACCAGACAAAAATGTCAACTACCTTCAGAACCCCCGAGAGACCTCGCTGGAATCAAAGTCTGGCACTGCAAACAACAGTGTCAGCTGATCTCAAGCATTTTCTTAAGGGCGAGCAAGGCTTCGCTTCTGATAGGTTCGGGAACCGTTATAGGCTTTATGTCGGCCCAATTCTCAAGCGTATACGCCAGATCATTGAGGGTCGTTCGGTACATGTTGGCGCAGACCGGACAGGTTTGCCCCGACAATTCAAAGATCTTCTTGTCGGGATACTGTTGTGCCATGCGGTTTATGAGACTGATCTCCGTACCGATAGCAATAATTGACCCAGGCGGAGCCTCGGCACAGTACTTCACAATGAAGCTCGTCGAGCCGTGAGCATCAGCCAATGAAACCACTTCAGGAGTACATTCCGGATGCACCACCACCTTCACCCCCGGATACTGCTCACGCACTTGCCTGACATGTTCCGTGGTAAAGATGATATGGACGTGGCAATGCCCTTTCCACAAGATAAGCTTGGCCCGCTCAATTTGCTCGTCTACAAGCCCGCCGCTGTCACGCGAAAAGTCCCAGATCACTATTTCCTCCGGCTTCATGCCAAACTTGAGGCCGGTATTATAGCCAAGATTTTCATCTGGGAAGAAAAACAGCTTCTCTTTCTGATCGAAGCCGTACTTGAACGCGTTGACGGCATTCGAGGATGTACAGACCACGCCCCCGTACCGACCGGTAAACGCCTTCAGCCCCGCGGTTGTATTCATGTACGTGATCGGCATTATCCTTTCTTCAGCGCCGAACCGCTTAAGGTACTCCCAAGCTTCCATGACATCGGCCATCTCCGCCATGTCGGCCATTGGGCATCCGGCCAGCGGGTTGGGAAGGAAAACGGTCTGGTGGTCGTCGGTTAAAATGTCAGCCGCCTCCGCCATAAAATGCACTCCGCAAAAGACAATGATCTCTGCTTCCTTGTGCTCCGCCGCTATCTTGGCCAAACCATAACTATCACCGACATAATCACCTTGTTCGACGACCTCGATACGCTGATAATGGTGGGTCAAGATGCAAAGTCTCTTGCCAAGCTTCTTTTTCGCGGTGGCGATACGATCTTTTAATTCGTCGCTTGTCGCCTGGAGATACTGTTTGGGAAGATAGAAGTACATAGCCTAATCTTTTTGTTTCATTCTCTTTCGCCCAGTCAGCTAGTAGGGCAGGTGTCCTTGGATGGTGTGACAAAAGAATGATCTTTGATTGCACAAGCTCCCGAATTCGTCATTGCGAGGAGCGAAGCGACGTGGCAATCTCTTGTTGCCAATACGGATGCACAATTGAGATCGCCACGCTCCCGCCGGTCGCTCGCGATGACGGTGGACTTATGGCACAGCCTCCCTTGACACCTGCCTATTGTCGGCAGGTCTCTCCGAGACCTGCCCTGTTGTTTCTCATCGTTTTCTCCGTAATAGTCGCTGCCGACGTCATCCACCTCTTCTCTGCCATACTCATCACCAAAAACATCCTCTTCATCCTCATACCTCTGTGAGAACTTGCTTTTTGGTGCCCCGCAAACCGGGCACATTTCAGGTAGATCATCATCGTCATGGACATACCCGCAAATGTCACACGCCCATTGCATAGTCACGTTCTCCCTGAAGATCATTAATACAGGTTACACCAATACATTTCTATTAATACCATTCTTAGTTGACAGTCTTAAGCGATCTAATGTATTCTGACGCTTTTCGCATTCGCTCCACAACGACCTGTTTGCCCAAAATCATTAAAATGTCATACAGCCCTGGCCCAGTCGGCATCCCCGTGACCGCCAGGCGCGTAGGATGAATCAACTGAGCCCTTTTTACCCCCCGTTCTTCCGCCAGAGCGCTGAGGGTCCTTTCTGTGTTTTCATGAGTGAACCCCGGCAGAGCCTCAAAACGGTCTGCCAGCTTTTCAAGCAGTTGGTCATTTTCCGGAATAAACTGCTTTTTTTCAGCCGCCGGGTCATATCGGTAGTCAAAAGAGAAAAAAAAGCCCCCGAAAGTGACAAAGTCAGGAAGGCAGCGCACTCGCCCTTTAAGAATCCCAACAACGGCCCGCAGATAATCCCAGCGCGTCTCCAGCCAGTACTTGGTAGTAAGGTTGGCCGCTACCAACAACGGAGCGACCATCACTGCCAGCTCGTGGTCGGTTTTGGGGGCAATATGCGCCTTGTTAAACGCCAGCAGCTTATCTTCATCAAAGATGGCGTTGGAAGTGTTGAAGTTGTCCGGATTGAAGATGTCAATCAGTTCATCGACGGTGTAAATCTCACGATTCGTCTTTGGCGACCATCCCAGAAGGCACAGATAGTTGAACATCGCTTCCGGAAGGATTCCCTCGGTACTATACTGGTTTATGTCTTTGTCGCCCAGACGCTTGGATACTTTTCTTTTATCAGGTCGAAGAATCAGAGGGACATGCCCGAACTTCGGCACCTCAAAACCCAGGGCGTGGTAAATATGAATCTGCTTGAAGGTGTTGGTGATGTGGTCATTGCCCCGAATAACGTGCGTGATACCCATGTCGTGATCGTCAATGATTACAGCGAGATTATAGGTGGCGCTGCCGTCGGAACGGGCAATGATTAAATCCTCGATCTCCTCATTCTGACGGGTCAGAGTGCCACTGATCATATCTTGAAAGCTTGTCTCACCATCCGGTATTTTCAAACGAACGGCAAATTTCTGACCAGTGTCAAGCCGCATTTGAATCTCCTCTTCTGAGAGACGAAGGCATCGCCTGTCGTAGCGAAGCGGCTTCTTTTCGGCACGAGCCTTCTGCCGTGCCAGTTCCAACTCTTCAGGAGGACAAAAACATCGATAACCATGCCCGCTTTGAAGAATCTTTAGGGCAAAACTTTTGTAAAGATCAATTCTTTTTGACTGGTAAACAATCTCCTCATCCCAAGACAAACCGAGCCACTTTAATGCGGAAAGGATCGGCTCTATGAGAGAAGCTTGAGAACGCTCGATATCTGTGTCTTCGATCCGAACGAGGAACTTCCCACCGGTATGCCTGGCGAACAAGTAGTTGGCAATGGCTATCCTGGCCGTGCCGACGTGAAGGTAACCGGTTGGCGAAGGAGCAATGCGAACCCTGACAGGGCGCTCAGGCATACTTCGTCCTTGCTATGTCTGCCTATTCTGGTCCGCGCTCTGATCGTCAGGTCCAGGTGGCGGCGAAGGTGGTACCTGAGGAGTATCAGGGGGAGGCGTGGGATGTGGCGCCACCGGAGGTGCGGTGGGTGGTACATACGACGGAGCTCCGGTATATCCAGTCAGAGGTTGGCCTGGAGGTGCCAACGGCATTCCCATACCAACCGGTTCCAGAATAAGCTCATAGCCGCCCACGATTTTGGCAATCAGATTATAGATAAGCACAATGATAATGCCAATTATAGTATAAAAGATAGCCCCCATGATTGCGAAAGCAATGGGGAGAACAATTACCATCAACCCAATCGGCATAGTTTCTAAATCAAAATCAAAACCACCCGGTTGAAACTGAGACAACCGGGACATGATGGCCATGATAAATCCCGCAAACAGCGCATAGAACAACCCAAAAATAAAACCGACAATAAGGTTGAAAAAAAACGAGACCTTTATAAACGGCCATATACCTACAGATTTTACCTCGTACCGCATTTGACTCCTTTCTACTTATTTGCTCAACAACTCGTACCTCTTATCAAGCAACCTACCGCCTGGATTAGCAACCTGACAGTGGTGAACTACTTCTTTATTCAACCCTGCCTTCGAAGATAGTGCGTCGGGTAAAAAATTCAAGTCAATAGTAACAGATTACATGCTCCTCACAATAAACCGGGCATCAACAGCTTTGCACTTGGATTTGTCAGGCGAGGCAATAAAGGGATTGATGTCGATTTCCGAGAAACAGTCAAAGTCCTTTACTAGTTGTGACAAACGCAGTAGAGTCTCTTCCACCGTGTCAAGGTCGACCGCCGGAGCGCCCCGGAAGCCGGTGAGAAGTGGGTAAGATCGTAGCGACCGAATCATTTCTTTGGCTCCTTCGTCAGTTAGAGGATTAATGCGGAAGGAAACATCCTTCATTACCTCAACGTAGATGCCGCCTAAGCCAAACATGATGAGCGGCCCAAAGGAGGGGTCGATAGTCATACCCATTACTGTCTCAACGCCGCCGGAAATCATTTGCTGCATGGCAACTGAGAAGGTCTCGTTATCACCTACTTCACCAACACGCTCCTTAAGCACCTGAAACGCCGAACGGACTTCCTTGTCGGTACGCAGATCAACCATCACCCCACCAACCTCTGTCTTGTGCAGAATGGGCGGAGTATTGATCTTCATGACCACCGGATATCCCATTCCGTTAGCAATGTTGGCCGCTTCCTTGGCACTGGAAGCGTACTTGTAACTGGCAGCCGGTATCCCATAGGCGGCCAAAATAGCAATGGCTTCTTCTCCTACGATTGTAGAGCTGCCATCCGCGAGAGACTTGTCCACGATTTGCTGAACCTTTTCAGCTTTCACTTTGAAGGTTTTAAATCGACCCCTCGGTCGGTTGATACTTTTCTGATACTTGAAAATAGTCGCCAAAGTCCTGGCAATAGCTTCAGGATAAATATAGACCGGTATGTTATGCTCTTTGAGGTACTCAATTCCTTGCGACCCTCGACCGGCGCCCATGAAACAAGCCAGGACCGTCTTTTTGCTGGCGGCCAATGACTTGTGAATGTTTCGTGCCACCTCGAGTTGATTGATTGTTACCGGCGGCACAAAAATGGGGATAATAGAATCATACCGGGAATCAGTTTTAACTACATCAAGGGTCAACTTGAACTCACTTGGTCCTGCCCCGGCCACCATGTCCATGGGATTTGAAAACGAGGCCTCATCAGGAATGAACTTTTTCAATTTTTTGACAGTCACTAGTGACAACGGGGGCATTTCCAGGCCGTTGCTAATCAAAGCGTCAGTGGCCAGAATACCTGGCCCACCGGCATTGGTCACCACCACCACCCGATTCCCCTTGGGGATCGGCTGGGTGGAAAGCGCCTTAGCGACGTCGAATAGCTCTTCCACCGTATCGACACGCATCACACACGTCTGATCAAACAAGGCATCTACACCGACATCCAGACCGGCCAGCGCCCCGGTATGCGATGAAGCCGCCTTGGCGCCGAGTTTGGTACGTCCCGATTTGACTGCAACAATTGGCTTTCTCCGACAAACATCGCAAGCAATCTGAGTGAAATTGCGAGGATTCCCAAAATTCTCAAGATACATAAGAATAATGTCTGTTCGGGGGTCATCCTTCAGGTACTCAAGAATGTCATTCGATGAAATGTCCGCCTTGTTGCCAATAGAAGCGACAATCGAAAAACCGATCCCAAGGTCCTTGGCGTGATTCATAATCGCTTCGCCCATCGCACCGGATTGAGTAATAAACCCGATCCGACCGCTTTTGGGATATACCTTACCAAAGGTAGCATTAAGATTCACATCTGAGTCGGTATTGACAACCCCAAAGCAGTTAGGGCCAATCATGCGCATGCCATACTCTTGGGCTACCTGCAGCACTTCCCGTTCCCGTTTCTTCCCTTCAGAGCCAACTTCGGAGAAACCTGCCGAAATCACCACCAGCCCCTTGACACCCTTTTCGCCGCACTGCCTAACAACTTCCTTAACGAATTGCTTGGGAACAATGATGATCGCCAGATCAACTGCATCGGGCACGTCCAGAATAGTCGAGTAGGCCTTTATGGAGTGAATGACCGAGGCTTTGGGATTAACCGGAAAAACCTTGCCGTTGAACTCCGCCAACAGGATGTTGTGGAGCGTTTCCCTACCGATGGTACCTCGCCGCGTCGAAGCGCCTATCACCGCTACCGATCGGGGCCTGAAAATCGCGTCCAGGGACTGCCTCATACCCTTTCTTCCTTTGTACGTCTGATTGCTCTACTCATGAACTACAAACATACCGGAATACTCTCCGGTTCCTCAACCGGGCCATAATCTTTATCGACCAACACCCAAACGAATGAACTCATTCTTCAATAAAAGTCAAGTACTTGTGGTTGGCAGATGTCCAGAGGCTGTCCCAAAAGTTGCGTAGGTACGGCTTGGAGAATTTCGACAGTTCATTCGTCATGCTGAGCGGAGTCGAAGCATTCCATGATCGGCAGATGTCCACATCTGCCGGTACCCCCCACCTTTGGTTCGCCATAGGCAAATGACCTGACATACTCGTCCCACTCCGAACATAGAGGTCGAGCTCGCCTACCCCGATGGCACTGCCCGCCAGGGCGGCTGGGAGAGTAGAAAGTTGCCGGGGTCAAATCTAATCCCCAATCACGCAAGTGGTTGGGGGTTTGTTTGGTCCTGAGGCTGGGCATTTGGAAAACAACTGGTCACTTTATCTGCGAAAAGCACTTGCACCCATAATCTGTGTAGATTAAGTTTTTGCCTTAAAGAGCAATCAATGGCTGGCAAATCTCCAACAGGAGGAAACGTTATGGATTATGTATTATCTTCTCTTCTTGGAGCGGTAGCTGGTATCATATTAGCGGTCGTATTTGAGGAACTACTTGTAGCAACGAAGAAACGAGTTCTTAGAAATTTTAAATTGTGGTTCTCCCGTCCAAAGCCGCTTCTGCCACCGCGTACATTCAGCATCGGTACCTATGACACGTCATGGGTCGTAATTGATGGTGATGGAGAAATGACGTATACACCTGATACAATTACGTGCAAAGTAGACAACGGCCAAACTGAGTACCCGGCCGAGATAAAGCAACTGCGAGAAAGCATTGAACTCCAGGAGAGAGGAAATAAAGAAAAAGGTCTTTCCTACCGGTGGAATGGACCTGAATACGGCCTTTACAGATATGCCATAGTCAGAACAATTCCATACGAGTACATGCAGGTCACTTTCGTTTTTCGGCACACTGACTACTACATGTTCCAAGCTACTCAGCTTAGCCTCGACCTCAACTTAGCTGAGCCTCCAGCGACCCTAACGCTGCGTCAAAAATATCTTCGCGGAGACGTCGTATCCCAGCCGGTACCGTTCTTGGCAAGTAGTTTTGGCGTTGTATTGGCCGTGATTACTAAGGACAGGAAGTTGATTCTTAGCCGAAGAAGTGAGAGCACGGGACCCAGACCGGGTGAACTCGATGTAAGTATAGTAGAGGGGATTCATCCAACATTGGATCGCTCTTCTACGCATCACGGGCCAGATCTATATCGCGCAGCAATTCGGGGCGCTGAGGAAGAGGTTGGTGTAAAGCTTGTCCAAGATCAAATCACTTTCTTGGGATTTGGCGTCGATATGGATTACTACCAGTGGAATATCATTGGTGTAGCAAGAATTACTGAGACCGCTACGGATGCTCTCCGGAACCGTGAGCGTGGTACAGGTGGGAAGTGGGAAACAAAGGAATTCGAAATAGTGGATTTCGAGCCACGAGCTGTTTTGACTCATCTGAAAGAGAGGAAGATCTGGTCTACCGGTTTGATAACAGCTTACTGGGCACTAGTTCACGAATACGGTAAGAAACAAGTTGAAGCCCCAGCCAAGGCGATCTTTGGAGGTTGATTCTATTTATAGCGAAATGTAGCTCGAAACCCTTGCGGTTTCGACACTCTTTTTTCTGCCCTTGAGCCGCTTACCCCGTCAGCCAAGTAGATTAGAAGCCAAAGTGCCTCTGCCGTCATTCCTCACTATCCCTACAAGCCTTGCGTTGTTTCCGCACGTTCACCAATTAATGGAGGCACATTTCACCGGCCCTACATGTAGTGGTAGAAGGCCTCAACGTATTGACAAGAGGTATGCGAAATAGGGAGGCCTATCAGCCAAAAACAGCTCAAAGCCAACCGGCAAAACGCTCAACTATCCACCGGCCCTGTTACCTCCGAAGGCAAAAAAAAGGTCAAATGGAATGCGTTAAAACACGGCCTGTTGGCCAAGTCCGTTGTCATTCCAACCGGCGATCCTTTCGAAAACCGTGCTGAATTTGAATCCCTGCTGGCACAACTCCACGAGCAACTTAAGCCTGTTGGCATTTTGGAGGAGATGCTGGTTGAAAAGATCGCCGTAGCCTACTGGCGGCTGGGGCGCGCGGTGAGGGCTGAGGTTGGAGAAATTAGAGAACGGTTGCTGGACTGGAAGCAACTGGAAAAAAGCCTGCGGCAGCTTGACGGAAAGGTGTCTGAAGAAAATGACATTCCCTCAACCAGACTGGCGCTTCCGTCGCGACACGCCTCGGATAAAATCGTTCGCTACGAATCAGCCATCGACCGACAGCTCAACAGAGCGCTGAACCAACTGGATCGACTACAACGGCGGCGACAGCGAGACAATACTCCACCTTCGGACAAGACAACCAGTGGCAAAAATTAATTTTTTTGCGAAACAAACCCATTTCTTTGAAACTCGTGTAGTCTCATAGGCTTACCGGGAATCCTCTGTTCCCATGACAGTACTTGGCTCGTACCTGGATGGCCCTAGCTCAGCCAAAGTCATTCCCGCGGAAGGGCTTGTTGAAAAAGTCCCGTTCTCGTCATTGCGAGCGGCAGCGAAGCAATCTCAACTATTGAATGACAACGAGATAGCCACGTCGCTTCGCTCCCCGCTATGACACTTTCTATGTTTTTCAACACACCCGGAAGCGGGAATCCAGAAATGCTTAGATTCATGTTTTCGCAGGAATGACAAACAAGGAGTCCTAACTCTATCTTTGACGTCCAATCAGTATTAGTCGGTCCAGGCGTACTGTCAATCCTTTTTTGATTTCGCTTTATCGCACAGTGTCGCCTGAGCGGCGGCCAAGCGGGCAATCGGCACCCGGTAAGGCGAGCAGGAAACATAGTCCAATCCGAACTCATGACACAATGCAATAGAATCAGGATCGCCTCCGTGTTCTCCGCAGATGCCAACCTTGAGATCCGGACGCGCTCGTCTGCCCTTTTCAGTGCCCATTCTGATCAGTTCTCCTACGCCCTCCCGATCAATCGTTACAAAGGGATCGTTCGGTAAGACTCCATGCTCGATATAGTATCTTAAGAACTTGCCCGCATCGTCACGCGAAAAGCCCATGGCCATCTGGGTCAAGTCGTTGGTGCCAAAACTGAAAAATTCCGCTTCGGCGGCTATCTCATCAGCAGTGAGGCAAGCGCGGGGTATCTCAATCATGGTACCTACCAGGTAGTTCAGGTTCTTTACCTTGTATTTTGCTATGACCTCATTGGCTACACGGTCGACTACCTCTTTTTGATTCTTGAACTCGTTAACATGGCCAACTAGCGGAATCATGATCTCAGGGAATACCTGTTTTTTTGCTTTAGTCAACTCGCAGGCTGCTTGCATAATAGCCTGCACTTGCATCTCGGTGATTTCCGGATATACAATACCCAGCCGACAACCGCGGTGGCCAAGCATCGGATTGAGCTCGATCAACTCATCAATCCGTTGAATCACTTTGTTCAGTTTAGCCAGGTCTTCTTCGTACTCGTCACTTTTAGGATCCAACTGGTCTATCTTGGCCAGGATTTCCTCTTTGTGCGGCAGGAATTCATGTAAAGGTGGATCGAGGGTGCGAATGGTCACCGGCAGCCCCTGCATAACTTCAAAAATCGACTTGAAGTCTTTCTTCTGGAAAGAGATCAGCTTATCCAGCGCTGCCTGTCGTTCCTCGAGAGAATCTGCTAAGATCATCTCTTGCACGATAGGGATCCGGTCCTCTGCAAAGAACATGTGTTCGGTCCGACACAACCCTATACCCTCGGCTCCGAACTTGAGAGCCTGAGCTGAGTCGTGAGGAGTGTCGGCGTTCGTGCACACTTGGAGTCGCCGCGTTTCGTCAGCCCACTTCATGAACTGATTAAATTCTCCCGACAGCTCCGGCTCGATCGTTGCCACTTCACCCAGAATAATTTCCCCTGTCGAACCGTTAAGCGTAACAACCTCTCCTTCCTTGACAATAAGCCTACCTACCTGAAACTGTTTCTTGACCTGATTCACGCGCACGGCTTCCGCCCCGGCTATACAGCACTTGCCCATGCCCCTGGCAACAACCGCGGCATGCGATGTCATCCCCCCGCGCGAGGTAAGAATACCAACTGCTGCGTTCATACCCTCAATATCGTCCGGGTTGGTTTCTTCTCGTACGAGTATCGCCGAGGTTTTGGCACCATGTTTTACCACATCATCAGCTGTGAAGTAGACTTTCCCTGACGCCGCCCCCGGCGAAGCAGGCAACCCTTTAGCAAGAACCTCATAGTTAGCCGAGGGATCGATGCTGGGATGAAGGAGTTGGTCAAGTTGCTGCGGATCGATGCGCTGGAGCGCTTCCTGCTTGGTTATCAGCTTTTCCTTGACCATATCAACGGCAATCTTGATAGCGGCTTGTATCGTGCGTTTGCCGTTGCGTGTCTGAAGCATGTATAGATTATTATCCTGGATAGTGAATTCAAAGTCCTGGACATCCCGGTAATGTTTCTCAAGCCTCGTGGTAATCGCTTTGAGCTGCTTATACACTTCCGGCATTTCTTCCCTGAGTTTATGAATTGGCTGCGGTGTGCGAATGCCGGCCACGACATCCTCACCCTGAGCGTTCACCAAGTACTCTCCGTAGAACTCTTTCTCACCGGTGGCCGGATTACGGGTAAACCCGACACCTGTCGCGGAACGATTACCCATATTCCCAAACACCATAGCCTGCACTGTGACTGCTGTCCCCAAATCAGAAGGGATATTGTGCATGCGGCGATACGAAATAGCGCGAGGGTTATTCCAGCTGCGGAAAACGGCGTCACGAGTCATGCGGAGCTGAGTACAGGGATCATCCGGAAACTCCTCTCCCGACTTTCTCTTGATGATTTGTTTGTACTTCTTGACTATTGTCTTGAGATCATTCTCCTGAAGAGAACTGTCCTGTTTGATACGGTGCTCTGCCTTGGTCTTGGTTATAACGTCTTCGAACAATTCCTTATCTAAGCCGAGGACAACATTGCCAAACATAGATATGAACCGTCGATAATTGTCGAGCGCAAAGCGCAGGCTACCTGTTTTTTGAGCCAAACCCTCTATTGTGTCCGGGTTGAGGCCCAGATTTAACACGGTATCCATCATGCCGGGCATGGAAATCTTTGATCCCGAACGTACTGAGACTAACAGAGGGTCAGATGGATCTCCGAATACTTTGCCAGTCGCCTGCTCAATCATGGCCAAATACTTTTCGAGCTCTTTGTCAATTGCTTGTGGGACTTTCAGCGAGTTCTCATAGTACAAACGGCAAACCTCTGTAGTGATAGTGAAACCGGGTGGCACCGGTATATCAGCTCTGCTCATTTCCGCCAGATTAGCCCCCTTACCACCCAAAATATCTCTCATGGAGGCATCGCCGTCCGCTTTTCCTAAGCCAAAGAAATAGTAATACTTTCTTTTTGGCGACACCTTTTTTGACGAGGACTTGACTGCTTTAGTCGTTGCCTTTTTCGTTGCCTTTCTCATTGACTTCCTCGGTACTTTCGTTTTTGAACTGCCCGTCCTGCTGGCAGACATACTCACTCCCTCTTCATTAAATCAATCAACACAAACTGGGACGAATGTATTAAAAAAGGCGTAACGAGGCAATACAAAAGGCTATTGAGAATGAAACATAATTCCCCATCACCTCAAATTTGACAGATCGCTTCTCTACATGGTGAAAAAACGTTCCCCCTTGATAATCTTTTCCAGAATCCGGATTGTCTTTTCAACGGGCGAGTGCATGATATCGGTCGTATTGAATGTAGTACGTACTGCCTCGCGAGGGGCCACTATACCAGATTTTCCCCCGCCGCCGCCGACTTTTTTCTTGTGGGTCAGATTATACTGGCGCTGGTATATTTTTGCTTTCTCCTTGTGCATTTGATAGTAGCGCCGTTGATACTCGCGGCGGGCCTCCGCCGTTGACAGTTGGACCTTCTTCTTCCCTTTTTCCCGTGCTGCGCTCTTGGACTCAGCAACGGCCCTTATGCGAGAGGGTTTTTTCGGCCGCGCCATTTCCTACCTCACTTTCCCTGTGCTTAGTCGTGGCTACCCTTTTCATCCACCTGCTACCTCAGCTTGGTTCCTCAATAGGAAAAAAGGTAGGAAAACTTTACTGTATGTCAAGCTTTTTTTTGAAAAATTATGAAAATAATCCCTTTAACTTTAAGTTTAATTAAGGATTACTATTAAGTCTTTTTTT